>Ga0310811_10001556_pt1 | contig 28630 bp, 29 predicted proteins | sample YCmetagenome_FD_207642 | JGI IMG/M metagenome (GOLD analysis project Ga0310811, IMG submission 207642) | Soil microbial communities from experimental microcosm in Duke University, North Carolina, United States - YC | ecosystem: Engineered > Artificial ecosystem > Soil microcosm > Unclassified ... | reverse complement strand
GTTCCGGATTCGTTTTTGCCGCGAAGGTCGCCAGCGGATGCTCGGCGGCCACGGCGCAGAAAGTCACACCCTTGATGGTGTCGGCGCGTGTAGTGAAGACCCACAGCTTGCCGTCATTGATCAGCGTGTCGCCGTCCTTGATCTCGTGCGAGAACGCGAAGCGCACGCCGGTCGATTTGCCTATCCAGTTCGACTGCATGATGCGCACGCGTTCCGGCCAGCCGGGCAGCTTGTTGTCGACGAAGTCCAGCAACTCTTCCGCGTAATCAGTAATGCGCGCGTAGTACATCGGGATTTCGCGCTTTTCGATCAGCGCGCCGGAACGCCAGCCGCGGCCGTCGATCACCTGTTCGTTCGCCAGAACCGTCTGGTCGATCGGGTCCCAGTTCACGGTGCCGGTCTTCTTGTAGATGATGCCTTTCTCGAGCATCTTCAGGAACATCCACTGGTTCCACTTGTAGTACTCGGGCTTGCAGGCGGTCATTTCGCGTGACCAGTCGATCGCCAGCCCCATCGATTGCATCTGCGACTTCATGTACTCGATGTTCGAGTAGGTCCATTGCGCCGGCGGCACATTGTTCTGCATCGCGGCGTTTTCCGCCGGCATGCCGAAGGCGTCCCAGCCCATCGGCATCAGCACGTTGTAGCCGTTCATGCGCAGATAGCGGTACATCACGTCGTTGATCGTGTAGTTGCGCACGTGACCCATGTGCAGCTTGCCCGAAGGGTAGGGCAGCATCGAGCAGGCGTAGAACTTCTTCTTCAGCTTGCCGTTCGCGTCGACCGCGTTTTCGACGGCCTTGTACGCATCTGTGGATTGCCAGTGGGCGCGCGCCGCTTGTTCGACGTCGGCGGGGCTGTATTTATCTTGCATGACGAATGGTGCGGGGAATGTGTGTGGGAAGCCCGTGATTATACTGGTTCGTCCTTCACATGGGCGCGCACGGGAGCCGGGACAGGCGCGAACGCGCCACAGGTTCAAGCCGGTTGATCAGGCCAGCTTCAATTCGAGGGCCGGCTTCTCGCCGTAGTCGAGATAACGGTCGTTGATCGCCTCGACGCAGAACACGATGTCGTCGAGGATTTCCGGCGCCTTCTTGCGCAGGGTATCGGTGTCCGTCACTGTGATGCGCAGGGTTTCGTCCTTCTTCAGACGGAATTTCGACATGCCGTCGTCATCGCGCAGATAGCTCAGGCAATCGACCCATGCATCCATGGTCCGGCCGTAGACGTCCGGGAAACCGAAGGCTTCATGGCTGATCGAGTGAAAGCTGTCCCAATCCGTGATGGCCTTGCCGTCGAGCTGCACTGCCGCCATGTTTATCGGGTTGCCGGCGCGGCGGAATCGGTGGCGGCAGGTACCTCGGTAACGAAGCCGAGCTTGCTGACGCCGTTGGCCTGCGCTGCACCCATGATTACCGCAATCGTTTGATAACGCGTGTTCTTGTCGGCACGTAACTGCAATTGCGGTTGCGGCTGCTGCTTGCCGGCGATGACGAGACGCTGGTTCAGCTCGTTTTGCGAGACCGGCGTCTTATCCCAGAAGATATTGCCATCGGCGTCGACCGATACCGTGACGGTCTTCGGTTCCGCTTGCGTCGGCGTGGCCGGGGCGCTCGGCAGGTCGAGCTTGATCGATTGCGTGAACAGCGGGGCGGCGAGGATGAAGATGACAAGCAGCACCAGCATCACGTCCACCATGGGCGTGACGTTGATGTCGGCCATCGGGGCCGGCTGCTGGTTGTCGTTGAAGCTGCCGAAGCTCATGCTTTTCCTGACTCCGCTTTCGAGAATGGCGCTGTTACTATTTTCCGACTCTTGTTCCGGTAGTCAGATAAGCATGCAGATCGTGCGCGAAGGCATCTAGTTCCGCGAGGGTGATGCGATTGACTCGCGTAAAGGCATTGTAGGCCAGCACGGCAGGAATCGCGACTGCGAGACCCAGTGCGGTCATGATCAACGCTTCGCCTACCGGCCCGGCAACCTTGTCGATTTGCACGGTGCCCGCGGTCGAGACGGCGATCAGCGCGTGATAGATGCCCCAAACCGTGCCGAACAGGCCGACGAAGGGTGCGGTCGAGCCGACCGAGGCCAGCAGCGTCAGGCCGCTTTCCAGCCGTGCCGACACGCGATTGATTTCCTGGCGCAACGTGCGGGTGATCAGTTCACCGGGATCGGTATTGGCATTCAGCGAATTGGCCTGCGGTTTCAGATTGGCGGCTTCCATGGCTTGCGCGGCCAGCGGCGCAAAGACCTGTTCGCTATCGGCACGTTTGATGACGTTGACCGCATCGTTCAGGGTCGGCGCCTGCCAGAAATTTTCCAGCGCACCGGCGCTGCGGCGAATGCGCCACGACGTCCATGCCTTGGACAGGATGTAGAACCAGCTGACGATCGACATCGCCAGCAACAGATAGGCGACGGCATGCGATACCGCATCGCCCTGCGCCCAGTAGTGCGCGAATCCCAATCCCTGCGTGTTGTTCATGAGCGCAATCCTGGATGATGAAAATGAAATGGTGCTTAACGCAATCCCAGCACGTCCTGCATATCGTACAGACCGGTCTTCCTGTCAGCCAGGAAGCGGGCCGCACGCAGGCTGCCGTGTGCGTAAGAGACGCGGCTCGACGACTTGTGTGAAATCTCGATGCGTTCGCCGTCGCCGGCAAACAGCACGGTATGGTCGCCGATGATGTCGCCGCCGCGGACAGTGGCAAAGCCGATAGACGACGGATCGCGCGGGCCGGTCACACCTTCGCGCGTCCATACCGCCACATCGTTGAGCTTGCGGCCCAGCGCGTCGGCGATTACTTCGCCCATCTTGATCGCGGTGCCGGACGGCGCATCGACCTTGTGGCGATGGTGCGCCTCGATGATCTCGATGTCGTAGCCTTCGGAAAAATTCTTCGCCGCCATTTCCAGCAGCTTCATCGTGACGTTGACGCCCACGCTCATGTTCGGCGCAAATACGATGGCCGTGTACTTCGCCGCTTCCACGATCGCCGCCTTGCCTGCAGCGTCGAAGCCGGTGGTGCCGATGATCATCTTGATGTTGTTGGCGGCGCAGTAGGCCAGATGCTGTAGCGTACCTTCCGGGCGCGTGAAGTCGATCAGGTATTGCGAGCCGGCCAAGCCTTTGGCGAAATCCGATTCGATCAATACTCCCGCCGGTTTGCCGAGGAAGGCGGCGGCATCGGTGCCGATAGCCGGCGAATTGGCAATATCGAGCGCACCTGAAAGCCTTGCGTCGTCGGCATTCAGAATGGCCTCGACCAGCATGCGGCCCATGCGGCCCGACGCGCCGGCAACGGCGATGTTCATTGGAGTCATATCGAGAAAATGCTTACTTCTTCTGTTTGGCTTTGTTTGCAATACGCGCGAGGTAATCCGCCTCGGTCGGCAGATCGCCGCCTTCAATGCGCGATACGCGGTTGTTTTCGAAATATACGGTCACGCTGCTGGTCGTGATCTCGCCATTCCCCTTTTGCATGCGGAACGGGTAATCCCAGCGCTCGCCGTGGAAGACGTCATTCAGCAGCGGTGTGCCGAGCAGGAAGATGACCTGGTCCGGCGTCATGCCGACCTTCAGCTGGGCCACCATTTCCTGCGATACGAAGTTGCCTTGCTGAATATCAGGACGGTAGGGCGAAAAAATGCCGAGGAAGCGCTTCTTGTGCTGAACCTGTACACCGCTTGGCGTACTGGAACCGGCATTTGCGGTTGTCGAAGATGCGGCAGCCGGCGCGGCTGGCGCGGTCGGCGTTTCCGCTGCCGCATTTGCCGGCGACGCAGCCGGTGCCACGACGACCGGCTCTACAGCAGCGGCAGGCTCGGCTGCCACCGCGGGCGCGGCGGTCTTGCTTTCTTCGGCCTGTGCCGCGTGATTGCCTGCCGCTTCAGTCTGCGGTGCCGGTGCGGCCGGTTTCGCCTTGGATGCAATCGGCGCCGGCTCTTCCATCAAAGGATTCTTCGATGCGCAACCGCCGAGGATCACGGCCATCGCGACGCATAGGGCGCTGCCAGAGAGACGGAAATGACGAGGCAACATTTGCATAAATGATTCCGGGCAGATTGAGCAATAGTGGGAAAACGCTATATGATAAGCCAGATCATCTCTTTCCGATCAAGAAACATGCCTACCAATCCTTCCGAGCTCAAAGCCAGCGGTCTCAAGGCTACGCTCCCTCGCCTCAAGATTCTTGACATCTTCCACAACGCGGAAGTGCGTCATCTGAGCGCAGAGGACGTCTACCGCATCCTGCTGAACGACAATCTGGATGTCGGCTTGGCAACCGTGTACCGCGTGCTGACACAGTTCGAGCAGGCTGGCCTGCTGCAGCGCAATCATTTCGAGACCGGCAAGGCCGTGTTCGAGCTGAACGAGGGCTCGCACCATGACCATCTGGTCTGCTTGGATTGTGGCAAGGTCGAGGAATTCTTCGACGAGGAAATCGAGAAGCGCCAAGTTACGATCGCCAAGCAATACGGCTTCGAAATCGCCGATCATGCGCTGGCGCTGTACGGGCACTGCAAGGACTGCTTGTCCAAGAAGAAATAAGCGACGTTTGTCCAATAAAAAAAAGCCGCTTGCGATCGCAGCGGCTTTTTTAACGTCGACCTATCTTCCCGATGATCGGCCGTCAACCCGGCGAATGGCTCAGTGCATTCGACAGCAGCTTGGCCGTGATGTCGACAATGGGGATCACGCGTTCGTAAGCCATGCGGGTCGGGCCGATCACGCCCAGCGTGCCGACGACCTTGCCGTTGACCTTGTACGGCGAAGCGACGACGCTCATCTGGTCGACCGGCACCAGATTCGATTCGCCACCGATGAAGATCTGCACGCCGTTGGCCTTGTTCGACATGTCGAGAAGCTGCATCAGACTGGTCTTCTGTTCGAACATGTCGAACATCTTGCGCAGCGAGGCCATGTTGGATGACAGGTCGGACACGCTCAGTAGATTGCGCTCACCGGAGATGACGACGTCGTCACTGTTGTCGTTCATGGCGTCGCTGCCTGCTTCGACGGCCGTTTGCATCAGCCGTGCCATGTCGTCGCGCAACTGCTGCAATTCGCCATGCAAATGTGAACGAACCTCGTCGAAACTTTTTCCGCCGAAATGCTGATTGATATAGTTTGCCGCCTGAACCAGCTGGGCCGGCGAATAGTCGACGTCGGTCAGCAGCAGCCGATTCTGTACGTCGCCATTGGGCCCGACGATCACGAGCAGGATGCGCTTTTCGGACAAGCGCAGGAAGTCGATCTGTTGGAACACCGACTCGCGCCGAGGCGTCAGCACGATGCCGGCGAATTCGGAAAGCGAGGAAAGAATCTGTGCGGCGTTCGAGATGATTTTTTGCGAAGAACCGGTCTGTATCGTTTTCTGCAGCTTGGATTCCAGCACGCTTTCATCGATTGCTTGCACCGTCATCAGCGTATCGACGAAGAAGCGGTAACCGCGCGGTGTCGGCACGCGACCGGCAGAGGTATGCGGACTGGCGACAAAGCCCATTTCTTCCAGGTCGGCCATGATGTTGCGTATTGTCGCCGGCGACAGGTCCAGGCCGGACAGCTTCGAAAGCGCACGCGAGCCGACCGGCTGACCGTCCGCGATATAGCGTTCGACCAGGGTCTTCAACAGGGTTTGGGCGCGATTATCCAGCTGCATGGTCTCTGTATTGTAATGAGTGGCGGCGGCGCGCGGCAAGAATCCTGCGTACTTGCTCAAAACGCAAGGCTTACCCGGAGGCGTTTGCGGCAATGCGCTGCGTGAGCCAGTCGTCCAGTTCGTGCAGAGTGGTACAGATGGCATCGGGCACGATGCCATCCGGCAGCGTGCGACTGAATCGATTCATCCAGACCGCTTCCATGCCGGCGCGCTGCGCAGCCTGCACGTCGAGTACCGGATCGTCGCCGACGAACAAGGTGTCGTGCGGCGCCACGCCGAGCGCGTCGCAGGCAGCATGAAAGATCGCCGCGTCCGGTTTCGCGCGACCGAAGCGGTGTGCTGCCAGTGAAGTGCGGAAATGATGCGCGATGCCGATTGTCTGCAGGTCGGCAAAGCCGTTGGACACCGAGCCGAGAGCAAACCGCTCGCCCAGGCGGGCAAGGCCGGGCAGCACATCATCGAACAGTGCGACCGCATTGCGCGCAACCGAAAACACGGCCATCGCCTCGTCCATTCGCGCATGGTCGGCGCCGCTGAGCAGACATGCTTGCGTGAGCGTCGCGTGGCGCAATGCCCACAGATCGAACTGGAAGCGCGCATCCGAGGGCAGGATGTCGGCTCGCAATGCACGCAACTGTTCGTTGCTGAAACGGCTGGTCAATTCGGGAACGTGTTCGCCCAGCCATGCATACAGCTTCGCCTCGGCTTGCGCGATGACCGGGGCGACTGGCCAGAGCGTATCGTCGAGATCAAACAGGACCGCCTTGATCGGATGGTGTTTCATTAACAGATTTCATGAGGCGCGGCGATGTGCCAGCGTGTCGAAAAGCGACGCCGCGCGCTGGCGTAGGGAAGAGGAATTATGGTCTAATCTGGCGCATCATGTCGCTCACTTCACAATCCTCTCCCTTTTCATCCTTTCAGACCGTCGCGATTTTCGCCAAGCAGAAAGTGGATGAAACCGCGCACTCCGTCAGCGAGATTCGCCACGCTCTGACGCAGATTGCCGATTTTCTGCAATCCACCGGCCGCCGCGTCGTATTTGGTGCGCTGACTGCAGGCATGTTCGATCTGAAGGATTACGAAGCCATGCCGCTGATCGAGATCGGTGGAGTGGCGGATGTTGCCATCGTGGTTGGCGGCGACGGTACGATGCTCGGCATCGCACGCCAGCTTGCGCCGTTTCATGTGCCCCTGATCGGCATCAACCAGGGCCGGCTCGGCTTCATGACCGACGTTTCGCTGGAGCAGATGATGCCGCTGCTGCAGGACATGCTGAATGGCCGTGTGTCGTCGGAGAAGCGCACGCTGCTCGAAGGCTCGATCATTCGTGACGGCGAATCGATGCACCACACGCTGGCCTTCAACGACGTCGTGCTGTCGCGCGATTCCGGTTCGGGCATGGTGGAGTTGTGCGTGCAGGTGGACGGGCATTTCATGTACAACCAGCGCTCGGACGGTCTGATCGTCGCCACGCCGACCGGCTCCACCGCCTATGCGCTGTCGGCCGGCGGGCCGATCCTGCATCCGAGTCTGACAGGTCTTGTCATGGTGCCGATCGCGCCTCATGCATTGTCGAACCGCCCGATCGTGCTGCCGGACACCAGCGAGATTTTGATCGAAGTGGTCGGCGGCCGCGACAGCAACCTGAACTTCGACATGCAATCGGTGGCGCGCCTGCAGCATCGCGACCGCGTGGTGGTGCGCCGCTCCGAACACACGATTACCTTCCTGCACCCGAAGGACTGGAATTACTACGATACGCTGCGCGAAAAATTGCACTGGAACGAATATCCGTCGGTGCAGGGGCGTTTAAAATAAGCGCGGCCATGGTCTTGCCTTGACCGCTTTCCTTCTTTATTGCTGACCGCACCGGATACGCTCACTCCATGCTGCGCACGCTTTCCATTCGCGACTTTGTCATCGTCGACGCCATCGAGCTCGAATTTGCGCCGGGTTTCTCCGTGTTCACCGGAGAAACCGGTGCCGGCAAATCGATCCTGATCGACGCACTGGCGCTCGCTCTGGGCGGGCGCGGCGATGCCAGCGTGGTACGCGAGGGTGCGGCCAAGGCTGACATCACGGCGGAATTTGCGGCCGATGCCGAACTGCAAGCCTGGCTGGCCGACAATGAATTCACGAACGAAGACGGCAGCGTGCTGCTGCGTCGGGTGATCGACAACGCCGGCCGCTCGAAGGCCTTCATCAACGGCGTGGCGGCTACCGCGACGCAGCTGCGCGAACTCGGGGAACGACTGGTCGATATCCACGGCCAGCACGCGCATCAATCGCTGCTGAAAGCGGACGCGCAGCGTGCGCTGCTCGACAATCAGGCCGGCCTGCAGGACGAGGTGAAGGCAGTCGCTGCCGTCTACAAAGCATGGCGTGCATTGGCGAAACAGCGCGAGGAATTCGAAACGAATGCGAAGAACGTGCTGCTCGAACGCGAACGCCTCGAATGGCAGGTCGGTGAACTGGAAAAGCTCGCCGCCAAGCCGGGCGAGTGGAGCGAGATCAGCAACGAGCACAGCAGGTTGTCGCATGCCGCGAGCCTGATCGAAGGCGCGCAGGAAGCGCTGAATCTGATTTCCGAATCCGATGCACCGATGCTGTCGCAGCTGTCTTCGCTGAACCTGAAACTCGGCAAGCTGGCTGATCTCGATGGCACGCTGAAGCCGGTGCTCGACGTACTGGAGCCGGCACGCATTCAACTGCAGGAAGCAGTGTACGCGCTGAATGACTATCTGGGTCGCGTCGAACTCGATCCGAGTCGCCTGCGTGAAGTCGAGCAAAGGATGGAAGATCTGCATTCGGCCTCGCGCAAATTCCATGTGGCGCCGGACGATCTGCCGCAGGAATTTGAAAGTCTGTCGACGCAATTGCGTCAGCTGGCCGACGCCAGCGATCTGGATGCCTTGCGGGCCCAGGAAGAAAAGCTGAAGACGGCTTATATGAGCGCCGCGCAAAAATTGTCCAAAGCGCGCGCCAAAGCAGCGAAAGCATTGGGCGCGGCAGTCACCGCCGCCATGCAGGATCTCAGCATGAGCGGCGGTAGTTTCGCTATCGCGTTGCCCGCATGCGAGCCGGCCGCGCACGGTCTGGAGCAGGTCGAATTCCTGGTCGCTGGCCATGCCGGCACCACGCCGCGTCCGCTGGCGAAGGTTGCTTCCGGCGGTGAGCTCGCGCGCATCTCGCTCGCGATCTCCGTTATCACTTCCAGCGCGACCGCGACGCCGACCCTGATCTTCGACGAAGTCGACAGCGGCATCGGCGGCGGCGTGGCGGAGGTGGTCGGCCGCCTACTGAAACGCCTGGGCCAGGACCGCCAAGTGCTGTGCGTGACGCACCTGCCGCAAGTGGCCAGCCAGGCGAATCAACACTTTCAGGTCAGCAAGAAAAACAGCGGGGGCAAGACGCTGTCGTCGATCGAAGCGCTCGATGCCAACGCGCGCGTCGAGGAAATTGCCCGCATGCTGGGTGGCCTGGAGATCACCGCCACCACGCGCAGCCACGCGCGCGAGTTGCTGGCAAGCTGAATAAGCCCCACAATGGCGGTCCTTCGCCGGATCGCCGCATCCTTGCATCTGGCATGTCCGAGAACGCAACGCTGATGCCGCTCTGATGTCATTCCGCCCTGAACCTCCGCATACGCACGGAAATGTGCCGAAGACCGCCGTGGTCTTGATGAATCTTGGCACGCCCGATGCGCCGACCACCGGCGCGGTGCGCCGCTATCTGAAGGAATTCCTGTCGGATCCGCGCGTGGTGGAGATTCCGCGTCCGATCTGGTGGTGCATCCTGCGCCTGTTCATTCTGCCTTTCCGTCCCAAGCAGTCCGCAAAAAAATACGAGGCGATCTGGACCGAGGAAGGTTCGCCGCTGAAAGTCCATACCGAAAAGCAGGCGAAGCTGCTGACCGGCTATCTGGGCGAGCGCGGGCACGCGATTCGGGTCGCCCATGCCATGCGCTACGGCAACCCTTCGGTCGCCAGTGTGCTGGAGAAATTGAAGGACGAGGGCTGCGAGCGCATTCTGATATTGCCTGCGTATCCGCAGTATTCCGGTACGACGACGGCTTCGCTGTTCGATGCAGTGTTTCGCCATTACAGGAAGACGCGCAATGTGCCGGAACTGCGCTTCATCAAGCACTATCACGATCACGACGCCTATATCGAGGCGCTGCGTCAATCGGTGCTGGCTTACTGGGAGATAAACGGCCGTCCCGACAAACTCGTCATGAGCTTTCACGGCGTACCCAAGCGTACGTTGCTGCTGGGCGACCCTTATCACTGCGAATGCCACAAGACGGCAAGGCTGCTGGCGGAAGCGCTGGGCTTGAGCGAAGAGCAGTACGTCGTCACTTTCCAGTCACGCTTCGGCAAGGCCGAGTGGTTGCAGCCTTATACGCAGCCGACGGTGGAGCAACTGGCCCGCACAGGCACCAAGCGCGTCGACGTCATCTGCCCCGGCTTTACCAGTGATTGCCTGGAGACGCTGGAAGAAATCGCCATGGAAGTTCGGCACGCCTTCCTGCAGTGTGGCGGCCAGGACTTCCATTACATTCCCTGCCTGAACGAAGATCATGTCTGGATCAAGGCGCTGGCGGAACTGGTCGAGTCACACGTGATCGGCTGGCCAACCATGCGTTCGGTGCTGAGGGAAGAACAGGAAAGACAGGCGCATGCGTCGCGCGAACGGGCGCTGCGCCTCGGCGCCGAGCGCTAGGGCCGGCTTCGGGACGCGAGGTCGTTCCGCTTCCTGGGTTTTGCGGGGAGGCGCGCCCGGCCTGTTTTAGCGGTCGCCACCAGCGGTTTTCCCCTGCCGGCAAAAAGTCCGCCGAATGTCCCTTGAAATAGTGTGGGATAGCCCCATTTGCTTTGTCGAATTGCCATCTATTGTCGTAACTCTTTGATTGTTGGAGATTTTTAATGCAAGACCAGGATAAATACGCAGAGCAGGCGGCATCATTGGACGGTGCCGCCACGCCTGAAGCGCCGGCTGCACCCGCAGGTGGGCCATCGCTGGAGGAGCAACTGGCATCGGCGCAGCAGATGGCGCAGGAATTCCAGGACGCGTTCATGCGGGCCAAGGCAGAGACCGAGAATTTCCGTCGCCGCGCACAGGAGGACATCGCGCGCGCGCACAAATTTGCGATCGAAAGCTTTGCCGAGGCGCTGGTGCCGGTGAAAGACAGTCTTGAGATGGCATTGCAGGTACCCACGCCGACCGTGGATTCGCTGAGGGAAGGGGTGGACATGACCTTGAAGCAGCTGTCGGCCGCTTTCGAGAAAAATCGGCTGCTGGAGATCATGCCGCAGCAGGGAGAGAAGTTGGACCCGATGAAGCATCAGGCCATCTCCATGGTGCCGGCCGATCAGGAAGCAAACACCATCGTCAGCGTGCTGCAGAAAGGCTATCTGATCTCGGATCGCCTGTTGCGCCCGGCGCTGGTGACGGTGGCACAGGAAAAATAAGAGGGGATGCTTGAAAGCGCGACCGCTCGCCACATATTGCATCACATCGGAATTTCGGCTTTTTAAATTTCAATATTTCGTATTACAGACTTAAGGGACACACCATCATGGGCAAAATCATCGGTATCGATTTGGGCACGACCAACTCGTGCGTCGCTGTCATGGAAGGCGGCAAATCGAAAGTCATCGAAAACTCCGAAGGCGCGCGCACGACGCCTTCCGTCATCGCTTATCAGGAAGACGGCGAAATTCTCGTCGGCGCGCCGGCCAAGCGCCAGGCGGTCACGAATCCGAAGAACACGCTGTACGCCGTCAAGCGTTTGATCGGCCGCAAGTTTGAAGAGAAGGAAGTGCAGAAGGATATCGGCCTGATGCCGTACCAGATCAGCAAGGCCGACAACGGCGACGCGTGGGTCACCGTACGCGACAAGAAGCTGGCACCGCCGCAAATCTCGGCCGAAGTCCTGCGCAAGATGAAGAAAACCGCCGAAGATTATCTCGGCGAGGAAGTGACTGAAGCGGTCATTACCGTTCCTGCATATTTCAACGATTCGCAGCGTCAGGCAACCAAGGATGCCGGCCGCATTGCCGGTCTGGATGTCAAGCGCATCATCAACGAACCGACCGCTGCTGCACTGGCCTTCGGCTTGGACAAATCCGAAAAGGGCGACCGCAAGATCGCCGTGTATGACCTCGGCGGCGGTACCTTCGACATCTCGATCATCGAGATCGCGGACGTCGACGGCGAGAAGCAGTTCGAAGTGCTGTCGACCAACGGCGATACCTTCCTCGGCGGCGAAGACTTCGACCAGCGCCTGATCGACTACATCATCGAAGAGTTCAAGAAGATCAACGGCCTCGACCTGTCGAAGGACGCGATCGCGCTGCAGCGTATCAAGGCATCGGCAGAACGCGCGAAGATCGAACTGTCTTCCTCGCAGCAAACCGAAATCAACGAGCCCTACATCGCGATGGCGAATGGCGCGCCGGTCCACCTGACGCTGAAGATCACCCGCGCCAAGCTGGAATCGCTGGTCGAAGACCTGATCGCAAAGACGATCGAGCCATGCCGCCTGGCGATCAAGGACGCCGGCGTCAAGGTATCGGACATCGACGACATCATCCTGGTCGGTGGCCAGACCCGCATGCCGAAGGTGCAGGAAGCGGTGAAGGATTTCTTCGGCAAGGAGCCGCGCAAGGACGTCAATCCTGACGAAGCGGTGGCTGTCGGCGCCGCAATCCAGGGTTCCGTGCTGTCGGGCGATCGCAAGGACTTGCTGCTGCTGGACGTGACGCCGCTGTCGCTCGGTATCGAAACACTGGGCGGCGTGATGACCAAGATGATCCAGAAGAACACCACGATCCCGACCAAGTTCTCGCAAGTGTTCTCGACCGCGGACGACAACCAGCCTGCGGTGACCATCAAGGTCTATCAGGGCGAACGCGAAATGGCGTCCGGCAACAAGGCGCTGGGCGAATTCAACCTGGAAGGTATTCCGCCGGCTGCACGCGGTACGCCGCAGATCGAAGTCACCTTTGACATCGACGCCAACGGCATTCTGCACGTCAGCGCGAAGGACAAGGCGACCGGCAAGGAAAACAAGATCACCATCAAGGCCAACTCTGGTTTGACCGAAGAGGAAATCCAGAAGATGGTGCAGGATGCGGAAGCCAACGCTGCCGAAGACAAGCGCCTGAAGGAAGTGGCCGAAGCGCGCAACCAGGGCGATGCGCTGGTGCACTCGACCCGCAAGTCGCTGACCGAGTACGGCGACAAGCTGGAAGCCGGCGAGAAGGAAAAGATCGAGGCAGCCATCAAGGACCTCGAAGAAGCGCTGAAAGGCGGCGACAAGGCGGCGATCGACGAGAAGACCGCTGCACTGACCACCGCCGCGCAGAAGCTGGGCGAGAAGATGTATGCCGACATGCAGGCGCAGCAGGCAGCTGCCGGCGGTGCAGCGGGTGCTGGCGCCGGTGCGGGTGCGGCCCATGCCGAAGCCGGCGCGCAGCAGGACGACGTCGTGGACGCCGACTTCAAGGAAGTAAAGGACAAGTAATGCTTCGCGGCGGCCATGGTCGCCGCACAGTGTACGGTCTGATGTCGTAACGACACGCCGAGTCGAAGGCCACAAACCTCGGCTCGGCGTTTGCATGAATAGCAGGGAAAGAAACAGGGTGCCCACAGATGGCAAAACGCGATTTTTACGAAGTCCTCGGCGTCGGCAAGAATGCGTCGGACGAGGAAATCAAAAAGGCCTATCGCAAGCTCGCGATGAAATACCATCCGGACCGCAATCCGGACAGCAAGGGGGCAGAGGATAAATTCAAGGAGGTGAAGGAAGCCTACGAGATGTTGTCCGACCCGCAGAAGCGCGATGCCTACGATCGCTACGGTCATGCCGGCGTCGATCCGAACATGGGCATGGGCGGCATGGGAGGCGGCGGATTTGCCGATGCCTTCGGCGATATTTTCGGCGACATCTTCGGCCAGGCTGCCGGTCGCGGCCGTGGCGGTCCGCAGGTGTATCGCGGCGCGGACCTGCGCTACAACCTCGAAATCACGCTGGAACAGGCGGCGCACGGTTACGACACAACGATACGCGTGCCGTCCTGGGACAATTGCGACACCTGCCACGGCAGCGGCGCCAAGCCCGGCACGTCGCCGGTTACTTGCGGTACTTGCGGCGGCCACGGCCAGGTGCGCATGCAGCAAGGCTTCTTCAGCGTGCTGCAGAGCTGCCCGAAGTGCCACGGCACCGGCAAGGTCAATCCATCGCCATGCCCGACTTGCAGCGGCTCCGGCAAGATCAAGCGCAACAAGACGCTGGAGGTAAAGATTCCGGCCGGCATCGACGACGGTATGCGCATCCGTTCGTCCGGCAACGGTGAGCCCGGCATGAACGGCGGTCCGCCGGGCGACCTGTACGTCGAGATTCGCATCAAGCAGCATCCGATGTTCCAACGCGAAGGCGACGATCTGCATTGCGAGATTCCGATTTCATTTGCGCGCGCTGCACTGGGTGGCGAGATCGAAGTACCGACGCTCAACGGCAAGGCTTCGTTCACGATTCCGGAAGGCACGCAGACCGGCAAGATCTTCCGCCTGCGCAGCAAGGGCATCAAGGGTGTGCGTTCCGGCTATGCCGGCGATCTCTTCGTGCACGTGGTGGTCGAAACGCCGGTCACGCTGACCGAACGCCAGAAGGACCTGCTGCGCGAATTCGACCAGCTCACGACCGAAGGCGGCGCCAAGCACAGCCCGCAGACCAAGACCTGGAAGGACAAGGTCAAGGATTTCTTCGAATAGCATCGCATCCTTCCGACGCCTGGAACCGCTGCATCGGTATGCAGCGGTTTTTTTTTGCGTGTCGATCCTGTGGCCGCCGCCCATTATTTTTGCCGTCAATTGAGTGAGAGCGATCGGCTAGAATGCCGGACTTGCCGTTCGCATTTCGCGGGCACGCACTGAATGAACACCATGACTGAAAAGAACAAGGAAGCACTTGAACTGGAACAGCTGTTCCGCAACAACCGCAAGTGGGCAGCCTCGATGGTGGCCCAGGACAACCAGTTCTTCGCCAAGCTTGCGGCGCAGCAGTCACCGGAATATCTGTGGATTGGCTGCTCGGACAGCCGCGTGCCGGCCAACGAAATCGTTGACCTGTTACCGGGCGAATTGTTCGTTCATCGCAACATCGCCAACGTGGTGGCGCATTCCGATCTGAACTGCCTGTCGGTACTGCAATTCGCCATCGAAGTGCTGAAGGTCAAGCACGTGATCGTATGCGGTCACTATGGTTGTTCCGGCGTGCATGCGGCCATGACCGGCAAACGCGTCGGCCTGGCGGACAACTGGCTGCGCCATGTGCAGGATGTTCATCAGAAACATGGCCGCTACCTGGGCGAAACGCTGCCGACCAAGGCGCAGCACGACCGCCTGTGCGAACTCAATGTGATCGAGCAGGTCGCCAATGTCTGCCGCACGACCATCGTGCAGGATGCGTGGGAACGCGGCCAGGATGTCACCATACACGGCTGGGTGTATGGCCTGAAGGACGGTTTGCTGACCGATCTCGACGTGACGATCGATCGTGAACAACTGGTGGAAGAGCGCTTGGCGCACGCCATCGCGCGTTACGAGCAGGAACCCCTATAAGCACTCGCAGCGGACATTTACGTTCGCTATGGCACATTTCGCGCCAGGCGGGTCGACTATACTTTCGCCATATCCCGCGACGGGAAGGCGATGGAGAGCAGGCATGAGGTGGGAAGACAATCGCGAGAGCGACAACGTGGAAGACCGGCGCGGCGGGGGTTTTGGCGGCGGCTTCGGTTTCGGCGGTCGCTCGATCGGCATCGGCACCATCGTCATCGCCTTGATCGGTTCGTATTTCTTCGGCGTCAGCCCCTCCACCATCATCAGCCTGTTGAGCGGCGGTCCTGCGCCGGTCGCACAAGCACCCGCGCACAAGCCGCCGGCCGACGATCCGGTTGCGCGCTTTGTTTCCGTGGTGCTGGCCGATACCGAAGATGTATGGGGCGAGATTTTCAAGGAACGCGGCGGTCAGTATGTGCGTCCCACACTGGTGCTGTTTTCCGGACGCACGCCAACCGCCTGCGGCATGGGCCAGACCGCAGTCGGTCCTTTTTATTGCCCAGGCGATCAGAAGGTTTATCTCGACCTGCAATTCTTCCAGACCATGCGTGATCGTTTTCACGTCGCCAGCGAGTTTGCCGAAGCCTACGTGATCGCCCATGAAGTTGGTCATCACGTGCAGAACCTGACCGGCATTTCGGAAAAGGTCGACGAGATGCGACGCGGTGCATCGGAACGCAAGGCCAATGCGTTATCGGTCCGACTGGAATTGCAGGCGGACTGCTTCGCCGGCGTGTGGGCCAATCACGCGAATCAGGCACGTCACATCCTGGAAGCGGGCGACGTCGAAAGCGCGCTGAAAGCGGCGAGTGCGATTGGCGACGATACGCTGCAACGGCAAGCGCAAGGCACCGTAGTGCCGGATTCGTTTACGCACGGCACCTCCGAGCAGCGGGTGCGCTGGTTCTCGCGCGGCATCGATAGTGGCGACATCAAGGACTGCAATACCTTCGCCGCACGACAGCTGTAAGCGAAGGCACCAACAAAAAAAGCGCCAACGGGCGCTTTTTTGTTGGCGGCAGTACAGTCCGTCAGAAGCAATGCTCCGCAGCCGGAAAGCTGCCTTCCTTCACTTCACGGATGAAGGCACGCACTGCGCCTTCGATGCTGGTCTGGCCTTCCATGAAATTCTTGACGAAGCGCGCCTTGCGGCCGGGGAAGACGCCGATGAAATCATGCATCACCAGTACCTGGCCTGAACAGTCAGGCCCAGCGCCTATGCCGATGGTCGGCATCGTCAGCGCATCCGTCACTTCCTTGCCCAGCGTGGCGGGAATTGCTTCCAATACCAGCAGTGACGCGCCGGCCTGCTGCAGCGAGAGCGCATCGGCCTTCATCTGTTCAGCCGCAGCATTCGTCTTGCCTTGCACCTTGTAGCCGCCGAAACGGTTCACGGACTGGGGCGTGAGCCCCAGGTGCGCGCACACCGGAATCTCGCGCTCGACCAGGAAGCGCACGGTATCGACGACCCAGGCGCCTCCCTCGATCTTGACCATCTGCGCGCCCGCCTGCACCAGCTTGACCGCATTGCGGAAGGCTTCTTCCTTCGTCGGATACGTGCCGAACGGCATGTCGGCCAGCACCAGCGCGGTCTTGTTGCCGCGCGCCACGCAAGCGGTGTGATACGCGACTTCGTCGATGGTGACGGGCAGGGTGGAATTGTGGCCCTGGCATACCATGCCGAGCGAGTCGCCGATCAACAGCGTCTCGACGCCGCAGTGATCCATCAGCGAGGCGAAGCTGGCGTCATAAGCGGTCAGCATCGTGATCTTTTCGCCGCGCTCGCGCATCGCGAACAGCGAGGGCACGGTGACCGGCTTGATACGCGCGGGCGCTTTTTCGCCTTGCGCAGCGGCCGGTTCATTCGACTGCAGATAACTCGCCATGCTCATTCCCCACGATTGAAAAACTCGCGCTTGCCGCGCATGTTGCGAATGTGCGCCATCAGCAGTTCGAAGTCTTCGTCATTGCCGACCGGATTCAGATTCTCGGTGTTGACGATCAGCAGCGGCGCGGCGTCATAGTCGTAAAAGATGCGACTGTAGCTTTCGCACAGCCGATGAATGTAGTTTTCGGAAATCGCGTTTTCCATCGGAATGCCGCGCTTGCGGATACGTTCGATCAAGGTCGCCGGCTCGGCTTGCAGATAGATCACGAGGTCGGGCAGCGGCGCCTGCGGACGCAGATGTTCGTACAGCTGTTGGTAGAGCGCGAGTTCGTCGTCGCCCAATGTCAGGCGCGCAAAGATCGGGTCCTTGTCGAGCAGGAAGTCCGAGATGATGCGTGCGTCGAACAAGTCAGGCTGCGCCAGGTCACGCAACTGGTTCAGGCGCTGGAACAGGAAGAACATTTGCGTTGGCAGCGCGTACCGGCCGGCATCCCGGTAGAAGCGCTCCAGAAAGGGATTTTCTTCGGGCAGTTCCAGCAGCGTCTGCGCACCGAAGAATTCCGCCATCTTGCGTGCCAGCGTGGTCTTGCCCGCGCCTATCGGGCCTTCGACGACGATGTATTTGTACTTGTCAAAATCCATATTGCCTAATCATGCCGCATAGAGAGTCGTCGCGGCGCATCAGCTGCGAAAGATGAAATACACCGCGCCGACGAGGCAGAGTGCTGCCCATAGATAATCCAGCTTGAGCGGCTGGTTCATGAAAAAGAGTGCAAACGGCACGAACACCGTCAGTGTAATCGCTTCCTGCAGAATTTTCAGTTGTGCAAGGTTGTATTCGGTAAAGCCGATCCGGTTGGCGGGCACCTGCAACAGATATTCGAACAACGCAATGCCCCAGCTGATCAGTGCTGCGATCCACCACGGCTTGGAAGACAACTCTTTCAAGTGTCCGTACCAGGCGAAGGTCATGAAAATGTTCGACAAGGCGAGCAGGCCGGCGGTCTGTACGATGACGGGAATTTGCATGGCGTGAATTTCAGGACGGTCGAATAAGAGGCGGTGATGTGTTTTGAATGAGGAATTGCGATTGCGTTCGTGATGTTCCTGCCGAATTGCGTTCAGCCGATTTTCCGGATCGCCTGATCGGCCACCGCAGGTGCGAAGCGATGTGCCACACCCTTGCCCGGAATATCGATGAAAGGATCGATTTGCAATAACGGAATCAGCACGAAGGCACGCGCAGTCATGCGCGGATGCGGCACCGTGAGTTCCGGCGAATCGAGATGTTCGCGCCCGTACAGCAGCAGGTCGAGATCGAGCGTCCGTGGCGCATTCACATAAGGCCGCGCGCGTCCGTACTGCTGTTCGATGCCCTGCAATGCATGCAGCAGTTCATGGGGACGCAGCGTGGTATGGACCTGCGCCACCGCATTGACATAGTCACCGCCATCGGCATCGATCGGTGCGCTGCGGTACAGCGAGGACTGTGCCGTCAGTTTGGTGCCGTCGATCTCATTCAATCCTGCGATGGCCTTGCGCACCGTCGCCTCGGCATCGCCCAGATTCGCGCCGAGGCCGACATAGGCGGTGACTGGCGCGTTGTGCAAACTCATTCGGACTTCTCGGCGGTACTGTCTGGGGCCGTCTTGCTGCGATTGCGACCACCGCGGCGGCGCGGGCGCTTCTTGGCAGGCGCCTCGCTGCTGACGTTCGGCTTGCGCGTCAACAGATCTTCGCGCGCAGCACCGTCGCCGTCGATGAAGGCTTTCCACCACTCGCCAATTTCCTGATCGAGCTCACCTGATGCGCAGCGAAGCAACAGAAAGTCATAGCCGGCGCGCATGCGCGGATGTTCAAGCAGCTTGTATGGCGACTTGCCGACGCGGCGCTCGAAGCGTGGCTGCATCGCCCAGATGTCGCGCATGTCGGCCGCGATCTTGCGCTGCAACGCAAGCGTATCGGTCTGGGTGTTGAGCACATCGTCGGCGGCCAGATGCAGCGCTGGAATCGGATATTCGCCAGCTGCCTGATAGGCCTTCCATTTCTCCAGTACCTGGTGCCATAGCAGCGAGGCGAACAGGAAGCCGGGCGACACGCCCTTGCCTTGTTTGACGCGTTCGTCGGTGTTGGCCAGTGCGAGGCGCACGAATTTCTCGCCGAGCGGCTGTTCCATCACGACGTCGAGCAGCGGCAGCAGGCCGTGATGCAGGCCTTCCTTGCGCAGCTGCTGCAGGCAGGCCCACGCATGGCCGCTCATCAAGAGCTTCAGCATTTCGTCGAACACGCGCGCGGCCGGCACATTGTTGATCAGCGGCGCCATCACCTTGATCGGTGCACGGGTTTCCGGCGCGATGCCGAAATTCAGCTTGGCGGCAAAGCGAACTACGCGCAGCAGACGTACCGGATCTTCGCGGTAGCGTGCTTCCGGCACGCCGATGATGCGCAGCGTCTTGCTGCGGATGTCGTCCATGCCGCCGTGATAGTCGAGCACGGTCTGCGTGGCGGGATCGTAGTACATCGCGTTGATGGTGAAGTCGCGGCGCACCGCGTCCTCGTGCTGCTCGCCGAAGGTGTTGTCGCGCAATACGCGGCCGTGTTCGTCCTTCGGTGCGTCTTCCGCCGAGGCGCCGCGGAAAGTCGTCACTTCCAGCAGGTCTTGACCAAACATGACGTGCACGATCTGGAAGCGGCGGCCGATGATGAAGGCACGGCGGAACAATTTCTTGACTTGTTCCGGCGTCGCGTCAGTCGCGATGTCGAAGTCCTTCGGCTTCACGCCCAGCAGCAGATCGCGCACTGCGCCGCCGACCAGAAAAGCCTTGAATCCGGCCTGCTGCAGCGTATTCGTCACGCGCACCGCATTTGCGGAGACCAGTTTGGGATCGATGCCGTGCTCTTTCGCGGTCAGGACCACCGGTTGCGTCGGGTCCTTCTCCTTGGTACCCAGGATGCGGCGGATCAGCTTTTTAATCATGGCGTTAGTCGAACAGGCGAATGATCGGCCAGCCGTGCGCCTGCGCATGCGCGGCGAGTCTGGCGTTGGGATTGGTGGCGACCGGATGCGTCACGATGGATAGCAGAGGAATATCGTTCTGCGAGTCGCTGTAGAAGTAGCTGCGTTCGAAGTCTTCCAGCTTCTGGCCGCGCGCAGCAAGCCATGCGTTCGTGTGTACGATCTTGCCGGCGCCGGAAGTCGGTACGCCGAGCAGCTTTCCGGTCGGATGGCCATGGCTGTCGAGCTCCGGTTCGGCTGCAATCAGATGTTCGACATCGAGCGCGCGTGCGATCGGCGCGGTAATGAAGCGATTCGTCGCGGTAACGATGGCGACGAGATCGCCTGCATCCTGATGTTGCTTCACCAGTGCGCGCGCGGCGGGGAGAATCTTCGGTTCGATCACTTCGCGCATGTAGGCGAGCTGCCAGTCCTGCAGTTCGCGTGGAGAGAAGCCGGACAGCGTGCCGAGTGCGAATTCGAGATATTCGACTGGATCGAGCGTGCCGTTCTCATATTGCGCGTAAAAGGCGGCATTGCGTTTCGCGAATTCGATCGGCTCGACTGCGCCTTTTTGCGCCAGGAATTGACCCCATTCGTAATCGGAGTCGATCGGTAGCAGCGTGTGGTCGAGGTCGAAAAGTGCGAGGTTCATCAAATTTTGCGTGTGTTTCAATCGTTACGCTGCAGCAGTTCGCGCAGCAGCGGCAGTGTAATCGGCCGCTTGGTTTCCAGCGAATATGCATCGAGCGCATCAAGCAGCGCCGACAGTGAACGCATGTCGCGCGCGAAATGCGTAATGAGATAGGGTAGCACGCCGGGCGACAGCGTCAGCCCGCGCGCGGCGGCGGCATGTGTCAGCGCGGCGATCTTGTCGTCGTCGCTCAGGCCGCGCAGCTGGTAGATCAAGCCCCAGCCCAGGCGGGTGCGCAAATCCTCGCGCAGCTGCAGTCCGGCCGGTGCGACCTCGCCGGCGGCGATCAATGTGCCGCCTTGTTCACGGACTTGATTGAATAGCGCGAAAGCGGCGATCTGTGACGCCGCGCTAAGGTGATCGCAGTCGTCGATCAGGTACAGCGAAACGGCGGGCCGATAGTCGAACGCGGCTGCGTCGGCATTTCCTCCGATGTAAGCCGCATGCGGCATCGCCGCCATTGCGCGCAGCAAATGCGTCTTGCCTGACCCGGCTTCGCCCCACAGATAAACGAAGCGCTCGTCTAGCCGGCCGGCCTGGCCCTGTACAACGCGTAGCAATAGCTGCAGCAGCTCCGCGTTGGCGCCGGTCACGAAGGATTCCAGCGTTTGCGGCTGTTCGGCGGGAAGATCGAGTAGCAACTGCCTCATGCGTGGGATGGGTCGGGTGATGGAGCGTAGGGCCGAAAATGCCGTGCTGGCCGGTCGGATTGTGCGTCTGACAAAGAAGAAGTGCGCGAAGAAATGCGAAGACGGTTGGAGCGATTTGCTAAAATATCGGTTTTCCTATTGGCTCGTGCCAAAGACCGGATTATAGAGCCGCGCGCAGCGTTCCGGTGCCAATTCATACATTTTACTCTGCCGTCCAATCACATATGAGCACCCCTTCACACACTCCTCTTTCCTATCGCGACGCGGGCGTCGACATCGATGCCGGCGATGCGCTGGTCGAGGCGATCAAGCCGTTCGCCAAACGCACGATGCGCGAGGGCGTGCTCGGCGGCCTGGGCGGTTTCGGCGCCATGTTCGAAATCGGCAAGAAGTACAAGGAGCCGGTACTGGTGTCCGGCACCGACGGCGTCGGCACCAAGCTGAAGCTGGCCTTCATGCTGAACAAGCACGATACGGTCGGCATCGATCTGGTCGCAATGAGCGTCAACGACATCCTGGTGCAGGGCGCGGAACCGCTGTTCTTCCTGGACTACTTCGCCTGCGGCAAGCTCGATGTGCCGAGCGCGACCGATGTCATCAAGGGCATTGCCAAGGGCTGCGAACAGGCTGGCTGCGCGCTGATCGGCGGCGAGACGGCCGAGATGCCGGGCATGTATCCGGACGGTGAATACGATCTGGCCGGTTTCGCGGTCGGCGCGGTGGAAAAGACAAACATCATCGACGGCACCAAGATCAAGCCGGGTGACGTCGTGCTCGGTTTGGCCTCGTCGGGCATCCACTCGAACGGCTATTCGCTGGTGCGCAAGATCATCTCGGTCGCTAAGCCCGATTTGAATGCCGATTTCCACGGTCGCAAGCTAGCCGACGTGTTGATGGAACCTACCCGCATCTACGTCAAGCCGCTGCTGGCGCTGATGGCTTCGATAGAAGTGAAGGGCATGGTGCACATCACCGGCGGCGGTTTGGTCGAAAACATTCCGCGCGTACTGCAAGACAATCTGACCGCCGTGCTGCACAAGGATGCATGGACGCTGCCGCCGCTGTTCCAGTGGCTGCAGCAGCACGGCAACGTGGCGGATTCGGAGATGCATCGCGTGTTCAATTGCGGCATCGGCATGACGGTGATCGTCGCGAAGGAAAATGCAGACGCCGCCATGGCGCAGCTTCAGGCTGCAGGCGAAACGGTGATGCGCATCGGCGAAATCCGCGAGCGCGAACAAGGGCAGGCGCAGACTGTCGTGATCTGACTGTTCGTTCACCGAAACAAAAAGGCCGCAGCATCGTGCTGCGGCCTTTTTTGTTTGGCTTCGGTCTCCGTCTCAGGGCTGCTTGCGCCTGCCTTCGTCTTGCGCCAGCGTTTGAAAGGGCGCAGGGGTTTCGCTGTGAACGCTTAGACTTGTAGGCGGCCCGATGCGCACCGGCTGCACAAGCGTGTCAGGGTTCGATGCATCGGGCGCAGTCTTCCACATCGGGTCGGCAATACTTTCGAAGACAGCTTTCAACTGCCGGCCCCAGGTGCGGCGGATCATCTGAAAATATTCATTGTTTTCGTCAATAGCAACGAAGCGCGAGACTTCCAGCGCATCGGTCTCATAGATCAGCAGATCGAGCGGCAAGCCGACCGAGATGTTCGAGCGCAGCGTCGAATCCATCGAAATCAACGCGCACTTCGCTGCTTCGTCCAGCGGCGTGGCCGATGTGACGATGCGATCGATGATGGGTTTGCCGTATTTCGCTTCACCGATCTGGAAATAACAGTTCTCGTCGTGCGATTCGATGAAGTTGCCGGCCGAGTACATCTGGAACAGACGGCAGCGTTCGCCCTTGATCTGTCCACCGAAGATCATGCTGACGTTGAATTCGATGCCGAACTGTTCCAGCGCGGCAGCATCGCGGTCGCGCACGATGCGAATTGCATCGCCGAGAATCTGTGCCGCTTCGTACATCGACGATACGTTCCAGATGCTTTTGCCTTCGGCCGTCACATGATCCGCAACGATTTGCCGGACCGATTGCGAGATCGACAGGTTACCGGCGCTCAGCAGCACCATTACGCGATCGCCTGGGGTTTCGAATACCGACATCTTGCGGAAAGTGCCGATGTGATCGACGCCGGCATTGGTGCGCGAATCGGACAGGAAGACCAGTCCGTCGTTGAGGCGCATCGCAACACAATAGGTCATGGCGGTCAGTAAGGAAAAGAAACGCAAATTTTACCGGATGAGGCCGTGCCATGCCGTTGCGCTGCCGCACGGCGCCGCTGCTTTTTCATTGCGGAGGGACTGGCAGCACATGCACGCGTACGTCCAGCGATTCCTCGCCGCCGCCGCGCCGGATGCCGCTGATCGGCGCCGCCGAATCATAGTCGCGCGCGACCGCCAGCCGGCAATGCGCCTCGCCGGCGAACTGCGCGTGGGTCACGTCGATGCTGATCCAGCCAGCGAAATCCTTTTCTTCCACCCACGCATCGACCCATGCATGGCTTTCCGCTTCCCCGGTGCCGCCGGCATCGATATAGCCGGACACATAGCGCGCGGGAATGCCGTGTGCGCGGCAGCAGGCGAGAAACAGATGCGCGTGATCCTGGCACACGCCGCAACCGAGTTGCAGCGCTTCTCCTGCAGTGCTGGCCACGCCGGTCGCGCCGCTCTGGTAGGCGACCTTGCCGCGAATCGCATGCGCGAGGTCGAGCAGTGCCGTACTGTCGGCCCCTTGCAGATAAGTGGAAGCGAAGGCGATCACCGCCTCTCCCGCCTCGGTCAGCCTGGTGCTTGTCGTGAATACCAGCGGCGACAGTCCGCCCTGTTCAATCAGCCGGCCGCGGTGGAGCGCGGCAACTTCGACTTCGCCTTCGGCGACGATGCGCACCGTGTCGTGGCTGCCAGTGATGGTGAGCATGTGACACAGGTTGCCAAAGGCGTCGGTGAACAGATGGCGGCGCCCAGCCGTATCGATGTTCCAGAAGACGGCTTGTTGATGCGAGTCGGCTCGAGGTGTCAGGCGCAGTTGCTGGATCGTATAGGTCAGCGGCGCCGTATAGCGATACACCGTCTCGTGGCGGATGGCGAGCCGCATCACTCGGCCGCCGGTACAAGGAAGTCCCGGCTGACGCGATTGCCGAGTTCATACACGCGTTCGAGAAAGCCGGTCAGATAGGCGTGCAGACCTTGTTCGAGTATGTCTTCAATGTGAGCGAACTTCAGTTCTGCGTGCAGCTTGCCGGCAAAGCGCAGCGTGTCCCTGCCGGCGTCGACCGCGACCGCACGCAGGTTGCGCACTACCTCGCTGAGACACGCGTGCAGCGAACGCGGCATATCGGACCGCAGCATCAGCAAATCGGCCACGCGTTCCGGCGTGATCGCGTCGCGGTATACCTTGCGATAGATTTCAAAGGCAGAAACGGAACGCAGGATCGCTGCCCAATAATAGAAATCCTGTTGATGCTCGTGATTGCGCGGCCGGTCGTCGGCATTCCTTTCGGCATCGTGGAATTTCACGTCGAGGATGCGTGCGGTGTTGTCTGCGCGCTCAAGGAAAGTACCGAGCCGGATGAAATACAGCGCTTCGTCCTGCAGCATGGTGCCGAAGGTCACGCCGCGTGACAGGTGCGAGCGATGCCTGACCCATTCGAAGAACTTGCCCGGATCGCTGTCGAATACGCGATCGAGCTGGTTCTGCATTTCGAGCCAGGTGATGTTCAAGGTTTCCCAGACCTCGGTCGTCAGCGTTCCGCGCACGGCGCGCGCATTTTCACGGGCGGCACGCAGGCACGACGCGATCGAGGAGGCGTGCGACGTATCGCGCACCATGAAATTCAACACATCGTGCGCTGTCACTTCGGGATATTTGACATCGTATGCGCCCTGCAGCTCGGAGATGCTGAGCGTGTTGCACCAGCCGCGCTTGGCGGCAGCGGGCGTTTGCGGCAACAGCCCTGTCTGCACATTGAGATCCAGCATGCGCGCGGTATTTTCGGCGCGCTCCGTATAGCGTGCCATCCAGAACAGGTGATCGGCGGTGCGGCTCAGCATTCAGTTCTCCAGTATCCACGTATCCTTGGTACCGCCGCCTTGCGAGGAGTTCACGACCAGCGAGCCGGCCTGCAGCGCCACGCGCGTCAATCCGCCCGGCACCATCGAAATCGTCTTGCCGGACAGCACGAATGGGCGCAAGTCGATGTGGCGCGGCGCGATGCCGGCGTCGACGAAAGTAGGGCAAGCGGAGAGCGCGAGCGTGGGTTGCGCAATATAGTTCTCGGGCCGCGCGATGATGCGCTGACGGAAATTTTCGATCTCCGCCTTGCTGCATGCCGGGCCGACCAGCATGCCGTAGCCGCCAGCACCATGGACTTCCTTGACTACCAGTTGCGACAGATTTGCGAGCACATACGACAGTTCATCCTGCTTGCGGCACTGCCAGGTCGGCACATTGTTCAGGATCGGCTCTTCGCTCAGGTAGAAGCGGATCATGTCCGGTACGAACGGGTAGATCGACTTGTCGTCCGCCACGCCGGTGCCGATGGCGTTGGCGAGCGTGACACGGCCGGAACGGTAGACCGACAGTAATCCTGGGACGCCGAGCGTGGAATCGGCGCGGAAGGCGAGCGGATCGAGGTAGTCGTCGTCAATGCGCCGATAGATCACGTCGACGCGCTTCGGCCCGCGCGTAGTGCGCATGTACACGGCGTTGTCGTTGACGAATAGATCCTGGCCTTCGACCAGTTCCACGCCCATCTGCTGCGCCAGGAAGGCGTGCTCGAAGTAGGCCGAGTTGTACATGCCGGGCGTCATGATGACCACGGTAGGGTCGGTGACGCCAAGCGGTGCGACCGAACGCAGGTTGTCGAGCAGCATGTCCGGATAGTGTTCGACCGGTGCAACCGAGTAGCGCGCGAACAGCTCCGGGAACAGCCGCATCATCATCTTGCGGTCTTCCAGCATGTAAGAAACGCCGGAAGGTACGCGCAAATTATCCTCGAGCACGTAGAAATCGCCCTGACCGGCGCGCACGATGTCGATGCCCGCGATGTGCGCATAGATGTCGGAGGCGACCGAGATGCCCTGCATTTCCGGACGGTACTGCGCGTTACGGAAAATCTGTTCCGGCGGCACCAGCCCGGCTTTCACGATGTTCTGATCGTGATAGATGTCGTGGATGAACATGTTCAGCGCCTGCACGCGCTGCACGAGCCCCGCCTGCATGCCTTCCCATTCGCGCGCCGTAATGATGCGCGGAACGATGTCGAAGGGAATCACGCGTTCGGTGCCGGCCTCGTTGCCGTACACGGCGAAGGTAATGCCGACGCGACGGAAGATCAGATCCGCCTCGGCGCGCTTGCGTGCGATGTCTTCCGGAGACTGCGCGCTCAACCAGCTTTCGAATGCGCGATAGTGGTCGCGTACGGTGCCGTCGGCATACATCTCATCGAAAAAAGTCGGCATGTTGCGGTCCTTGATTGCGCGGTTCACCGAATACCGGAATCAAGAAGCATGCCAGACAATTGCTACTGCGGGGTGCGCAAATAATCGATCAGTGCCTGTGTGCGCGGATCGGGAGGCGGTGTCATCAGGCTGACAGCGATCATCGCTGCCATGCCGGCCGGTACGCCGAAGACCGCGGCCGAGATTGGCGCAATATGAAACCATTGCGCGTCTGTGGTGCCGCCCAGCGTCGGATGCGTACGCACCATGTAAACCACGCACACCGCAAAACCCGTCACGATGCCGGCGATCGCACCTTGCTGGTTTGCGCGCTTCCACATCGCGCCAAGGGCCAATGCAGGGAACAAGGCGGATGCCGCCAGCGAGAAGGCCGCACCAACGAGTGACAGGATGTCGCCGGGTTTCAGCGATGCCACGTAGCCCGCCAGCAAGGCCACCATCAGTAGCAGCAGCTTGGAAATGGTCACGCGTTTCTGTTGTGAGGCGGCGGGATCGACGGTCTTGAAGTAGATGTCATGCGACAAGGCGTTGGATATGGTGAGCAGCAGACCGTCCGCGGTCGATAAAGCGGCTGCCAGACCACCGGCTGCAATCAGACCGGAAATCACGTAGGGCAGGCCGGCGATTTCTGGCGTCGCCAGCACCACCATGTCGACATCCATCGAAATTTCGGACAATTGCACGATGCCGTCGAGATTGACGTCTGTGATGCTGATCAGAGGGTGCACCTTGTCGATGCCTGCCCAATAGCTGACCCATTCGGGCAGGCGTGCGAAGCTGCTGCCGACCAGCGAATTGTAGATATCGTATTTGACCAGTACCGCGAGCGCCGGAATCGTGATGTACAGCAGCATGACGAAGAACAGCGTCCAGAATACCGAGCTGCGTGTCTGCTGCACATTCGGGGTTGTGTAATAGCGCACGAGGATGTGCGGCAGCGCCGCGGTGCCGAGCATCAGGCAGAACACCAGCGCAAGGAAGTTGTTGCGCTTGATGTCGGATGCCTCTTCCGTTTCGCCTGGAAAAGGCAGCGCTTGCGGTACGGGCGGCTCTGCTCGCGCCATATAGCGGTCACGTTCGGCACTCCATACGCGGCGAGCGTCGTCTGCATCTTTCGGATAGGCAGACAGTTCGCGGCTGGTTGCGCGGATATCGATTAGCGGTGCATTGCCGAGTTTGAGTGCTTCCAGATTGTTCTGAATCTCGGCGCGTCCGGTTTCCCAGGATGAAGGCAGTCCGGCGATGCGTTCCTCGAAGTCGATCGCGCGCTGGCGGAAGATCGCGCGCACTTCACGTTCCTTCGGATCGTTGATGAAGGATTGTTCACGCGCGGTGATCTGTTCGATCGCCGAGCCGTACGCCAGCTGCGGCACCGGATTGCTCGTATGCTTGATGGATAGCCAGATCACCGGCGTCAGGAAAGCGATCAGGATGATGATGTACTGCGCAACTTGCGTCCACGTGACGGCGCGCATGCCACCCATAAAAGAACAGACCAGGATGCTGGCAAGGCCAAGGAAGATGCCGACGGAGAAATCGAGCCCGGTGAAGCGCGAAGTGATCAGGCCGACGCCATAGATCTGGGCAACCACGTAAGTAAAGGAAACCACGATGGTGGCCGCCACGGCAGCCAGCCGCACGA
>Ga0310811_10001555_pt1 | contig 28647 bp, 20 predicted proteins | sample YCmetagenome_FD_207642 | JGI IMG/M metagenome (GOLD analysis project Ga0310811, IMG submission 207642) | Soil microbial communities from experimental microcosm in Duke University, North Carolina, United States - YC | ecosystem: Engineered > Artificial ecosystem > Soil microcosm > Unclassified ... | reverse complement strand
AGTCCTATCTGGATTTCTTCCGTGAGAAACAGCACACGATCGTGCCGTCGAGCTCCCTGATGCCCGACAGCCCCAACCTGCTCTTCACGAACGCAGGCATGAACCAATTCGTGCCGATCTTCCTCGGGCAGAAAACCGCCGACGTCACCAAGTGGGCGAACGCCATCCCATCCAGTGACACCCGCGCCGCCGACACGCAGAAATGCATCCGCGCCGGCGGGAAGCACAACGATCTCGAGGACGTCGGTCTCGACACCTATCACCACACGTTCTTCGAGATGCTCGGGAACTGGAGCTTCGGCGATTATTTCAAGAAGGAAGCGATCGAGTGGGCCTGGGAGCTGATCGTCGACCGGTGGAAATTTCCCGTCGAGCGTTTGTACGCCACGGTTTACTCACCGGCTCCCGGCGATCCGAGCGAGTTCGACCAGGAGGCCTACGATTACTGGGCTGCGCTCTTCACGAAGGCCGGGCTCGATCCGAAGGCGCATATCGTCAACGGCAACAAGAAGGACAACTTCTGGATGATGGGCGACACCGGCCCGTGCGGCCCGTGCTCCGAGCTGCACGTCGATCTGACGCCCGCCGGGGATACCAAAGGCTCGCTGGTGAACGCCGGCGACGCGCGCTGCATCGAGATCTGGAACCTGGTTTTCATCCAGTTCAATGCCAACCCCGACGGCACGTTCTCGCCGCTGCCGGCCCGCCATGTCGACACGGGCATGGGCTTCGAGCGCGTGACGTCGATCCTCCAGGGCACGAAAAATTTCTCCGACTTCGCGAACGCGAAGATCTCGAACTACTCGACGGACATCTTTCGTCCGATCTTCGACGAGCTCGAGAAGATCAGCGGCTGCACGTACACGAACACGCTGCCTGTCACCGGCTCGACCGGCGACACGCCGCAGGAGAAGATCGATGTCGCCTTCCGCGTGATCGCGGACCACATCCGCACGCTCAGCTTCGCGATCGCCGACGGCATCCAGCCCGGCAACACGGATCGTAACTACGTGCTGCGCCGCATCCTGCGCCGCGCGGTCCGCTACGGTCGCACCCTCGGGCTGCACGAGCCGTTTTTCTTCAAGCTCGTCGACGTGCTCGCCCGGACGATGGGCGGCGTCTTCCACGAGCTGCGATTGAAGCAGAAGCATGTCGAGGAGGTCATCCGTCGCGAGGAAGAGGCGTTCAACAAGACGCTCGACCGTGGCATCAAGATGTTCGAGACCGAGGTCTTCGAGAGCGCGCTGGCCGCCGCCGCACAGGCGGACGGACTCGCCATGGTCGTGAGCTCACAAGCCTTCTGGGTCCCCGAGGGCGGCAGCTCGCCGACCGAGGTGGAAGTCTCGCGGGTCACGTTCTCCAAGGGAACGGAAACGGTCGCGTCGTTCGACCTGGATGAACTTCTCGCCGGCGGCTGGAAAAAGGTGCTGAAGACCTCCCCACGGGTTTCCGGGAGTGACGCCTTCAAACTGTACGACACCTACGGCTTCCCCCTCGACCTCACCGAGCTCATGGCGCGCGAACGCGGCCTCTCGCTCGACAACGAGGGCTTCGAGAAGCTCATGGAGGCTCAGCGCGATCGCGCCCGGGCCGCCCAGAAGAAAGAGGTCATCACCGCCGAGGGCCAGACCGTCGAAACGGTCACGCAGTTCATCGGCTACGATCAATTTTCCGCCGAGGCACAGCTCGTCGATGTCGTCTCGAAAGGCGATGACACTTTCGCCGTGGTCGACGTCAGCCCGCTCTACGCGGAGATGGGCGGCCAGTTGGGCGACACGGGCACGATCGTGGTCGGCGGGGAGATCCTGCCCATCCTGAACACGGTCAAGCGCGGCGGCGCATTTTTCCTCAAGGTCGCCCAGTCGATTGCCGCTCCGGCGACGGTGCATCTGTCGGTGGACATTCCGCGCCGTGCGGCGATCCAGCGGCACCATACCGTCACTCACCTGCTGCACTGGGCCCTGCATGAAGTGGTCAGCAAGGAAGCGACGCAGAAGGGCTCGTTCGTGGGCCCGGACAAGCTGACCTTCGACTTCAACAGCGCCGCGCTCACGCCCGAACAGCTCCGCGATATCGAGAAGCTGGTCAACGAGCGCATCGTGGAGAACGCGGCCGTCTCGTGGATCGAGGCCCCTTACTCCGAGGTGAAGACCCGCGGGGACATCATGCAGTTCTTCGGCGACAAATACGGCGACACCGTACGCGTGGTGCAGATCGGCGGCCGTCCCGAGGAACTCGACGGCTACTCGATGGAACTCTGCGGCGGCACGCATACCCGGGCGACCGGCGAGATCGGCGTCTTCCGCATCGTCAACGAGGCTGCCATCGCCGCCGGCGTCCGCCGCATCGAAGCGACTGCGGGACTCCCGGCCTACGAAGCCGCCCGTGCCGACATGGACCGCCTCGCGGCGATCTCGGGTAAGCTGAACGCTCCGCTCGCGGAGCTCGAGAAGAAGCTCGAGGCCACCCTCACCCTCCAAAAAACGCTCGAGAAGCAGATCTCCGCGCTCAAGCAGAAGCAGGCGGCGGGAGTCGCCACCGAGCTCCTCGAGAAGGTCCGCAGCGCCGGCCTCAAGGCCCCCGCGATCATCGAGAACCTCGGCGATGCGGACGGCGATTATCTCCAGGCCGTGGCCGACGCGCTGAAAGGCCGCTTCGAAGGCGCGACCGTCCTCGCAGGCGCGGCCAACGGAGCCGTTGCGCTGGTCGCCACCGTCTCGGCGGAGCACGCGAAATCGATCCAGGCCGGAAAAATCATCCAGGCCATCGCCCCCGTCGTCGACGGCAAGGGCGGCGGCCGGCCGGACAATGCGCGCGGAGGCGGCAAGGACGCCTCGAAAATCGGCGAAGCCCTCGCGGCGGCCGAGAAGCTGCTGGCCTCGTAACCTCGTAAGCAGCCGTCCGGGGATGACCGTCCCCGGGCGCTCGATTTTTCGAACGCAGGTTTGCCTCCGACCACGGTAGCTCCTACCGTGGTCGCATGAGCCGCAAGCCCTCCGAGCCCGTCGTCTTCCTGTTCGATATCGATAATACGCTGCTCAACAACGACAAGGTCACCGAGGACATCCGCCACATGCTGGTCCAGCACTACGGCAACGAGGTGTCCGTGAAGTACTGGGAGATCTTCGAAGAGCTGCGTGTCGAGCTCGGCTATGCGGACTACCTCGGCGCCCTGCAACGCTACCGGAAGCTCTCGATGCACGACACGCGCCTGCTGCGCATCTCGAACTGGCTCGTCGATTACCCGTTCGCGAACCGCCTTTTTCCGGAATCCCTCGACGCGATCAAACACTGCCGGAGGTGGGGCACGACCGCGATTCTCTCCGACGGCGACGCGGTCTTCCAGCCGCGGAAAGCCGAGCGCTCCGGCCTGTTCGACGCGGTCACGCGCAACGTGCTCATCTACATTCACAAGGAGGACGAGCTGGCCCACGTCGAGCAGATCCACCCCGCAAAGCACTACGTGATGATGGACGACAAGCTGCGCATCCTCACGGCGATGAAGGAAATCTGGGGCGACAAGCTCACGACTGTGTTCGTGAAGCAGGGCCACTACGCCCTCGAGCCCGGCATCGAGGACAAATATCCCAAGGCCGACCTCACCATCAACCGGATCGGCGAGCTGACCCAGCACGACTTCTCGCACCTCGCCGGCGAATAGAAAGAACCATCCCCCATGAACACCGCAAAATTCCGCGTCGAACCCGGCGAAAAAGCCCGGCTCCACAAACGCAGCACCACGGCCACCGAAGGCTACAAGGACAAGGAGGAAGCGAAGGGCAAGCTCGTGCGCGACATCTCGCGCATGCAGAAGCTGCAGGACGTCTTCTACGCCGCCGACCGGCACTCGCTGCTGATCATTTTCCAGGCGCTCGACGCCGCCGGGAAGGATGGGGCGATCAAGCACGTGATGTCCGGCCTGAACCCGCAGGGCTGCCAGGTCGCCTCCTTCAAGTCTCCCTCCGCGAACGAGCTCGATCACGACTATCTCTGGCGCTGCAACATTCGTCTCCCCGAGCGCGGACGCATCGGCATCTTCAACCGCTCCTACTACGAGGAGGTGTTGATCACCCGCGTGCATCCCGAGATCCTCGCGTCGCAAAAGCTGCCAGCCGAGGCCCGGAAAGGAAACGTCTGGAAGCGCCGCTTCGACGAGATCAACAACTACGAGAAATACCTCCACGGCAACGGCACGCGGGTGGTGAAGTTCTTCCTGCACCTCTCGAAAGACGAGCAGAAGCGCCGCTTCCTCGAGCGCATCGAGCGCCCCGAGAAAAACTGGAAACTCTCGCCGAGCGACGTGAAGGAGCGCGAGCACTGGGACGACTACCAGAAGGCTTACGAGGAGGCGATCACGCACACGAGCACCAAGGATGCGCCGTGGTATGTCATTCCCGCCGACCACAAGTGGTTCGCGCGCATCGCCATCGCGGACATCGTGGTCGAGACCCTGAAGGGGCTGAAACTCGACTATCCGCAGGTGAACGACGCGCAGCATCAACAACTCGAAGAGGCCAAGCGCATCCTGCTCGCCGAATAGGCGGGAGCCCTCCGACCCATGCACGGCCTGAGCTTGCTTATCCTCGGGCTTGGGCTGTTCTTCCTCGGCATCCAGCTCGTCGGAGACAATCTCCGGCGGCTCACGGGGCCAAGTTTTCGCCGCGCCATCCAGGCAGTCAGCCGCCGGCCGGCCCTCGCGGGGCTCACCGGCGTCGGTTTCGGCGCGTTGATGCAGAGCGCCACGGCGGTGACCTTCATCCTCTCGGGCATGGCCCGCAGCGGCATCGTCACCGTACGCGGCGCGGCACCGGTCATCCTGTGGTGCAATGTCGGCCTGACCGCGCTCGCCTTTATCGTCACCCTCAATATCCACCCCTACGTCGCCTACCTCGTCGGCGGCGCGGGCATCCTCTCGAGCATGGTGCGGCAGCCGCTCTGGAAAGCGGCGGCCGGAGTGCTGCTGGGGGTCGGGCTGGTGCTCTTCGGGCTCGAGTCGATGGGCGACGGAGCCGCGCCCCTGCGCGATCAGTCCTGGTTCCAGAGCATGCTGGCCGCCACGACGGACATGCCCCTCGTGGCGTTCTGCATCGGCATCCTGTCGGCGGCAATCCTGCAGTCGAATACCGGCGCCGCGATGCTCATCATCACCCTGGCCGGCGTGGGTTCCTTCACCCTGCAACAGGCTGCGATCCTGATCTACGGCACGAACCTCGGGGCGATCGTCCTCCGGATTTTCCTGGCGCTCAACCTGGAGCGTCCGGCGCGGCGGCTCGTGCGATTCGAGGACATTTTCTGCCTCTGGAGCGGCGTTCTCATGGCGACTCTCTTTTTCGTCGAGCGGGCCGGCGCCCCGCTGGTGCTGGCCGCCGTGCAGCATCTTGCCGACGGGATCGCCCTGCAGCTCGCCCTCGTCTTTTTCCTCTCGAATCTGCTCCCGGCCATGGTGATGTCCTGCGCGATCGGCCCGATCATGGGGCTGCTGGAAAAATGGCTCCCCGGAGAGACCTCGGCCGCGCTCGCCCAGCCGAAATACCTTTCCGACTCCGCCCTCTCCGATGTGAAGACAGGCATCGACCTGATGGCCAGGGAGCTCTCGCGCCTGCTCGTGGCGGTGCATGTGCAACCCGCGAAAGCGGAGATCGGCGAGGACGGGGAGCCGGAAGGCGACCCCGCGTTTGGCCAGCTCAGCTCAGCGATCGAGCAATTCGGCGCCCGCCTCGCCGCCCGCAACGAGATCAGCGAGCAGGAAGCCCACGATCTCCATCTGCTGCGAGCGGAGCTGTCGCTGGTCCGGTATTTCGAGGACGCGGTGCGCGAGTTCAACGACGCCCTCTACGAAGTGAACCGGAAACCGGCGTTGCGGGACGCGGCCTACACCCTGAAACACGGCCTGCACGAGCTGATCCGCTCGGCACGGCTGGCGGCGGAAGATCGGACTCCAGCGGCGATCGAGCAGCTGCGCGCCCAGACGAAACGTCACGGCGAATTCGTCAAAACCCAGGTCGATCAGGCCAAGACGCAGTCTCCGTCACCCGAGATCGCGGCCCTCAGCGATGCCTTCGAACTCGGGGCGTGGATGTTGCACCGCCTTTCCAAGGTCCTCGATCGCTTCGTGAACGGAGACTCCCCCGCCCCGGCGACAGCGTCAGCCGCCGGCGAGGATTGACTTCAACGCCATCGCCAGCCCTGCTGGGTCGCAGGCCTTCGATCGCCACCCCACGATGCCGTCGGGCCTGACCAAAACCGCGCCGCCAGGAGAAATTTCATACAGCCCGGCAAACACGCCATCGACGTCGCGATAGCCGTCCACGCCGTCGATCTGGGAGATTTCGACGTAAAACCCGCCGAAAAGCTCCGTCGGATCCGCGGCCGCGCGCCAGGGCGCGGCATCCCCGGCCACGAGGAGCGCAAAGCCATGTCCGAAGAGATCGAGCACGGAGAATCGCCGTCCGTCCCGCTCCACCCAGAAATGCGGAGCCCGGCTGCCGGGCCTGGCCGACGGAAGATAGACATTCGGATCCAACACCCCGCCATCGCTGGACTCGGTAACGAAGGCCCCGCCATCGTAGCGGCATCCAAGATCCAGGCCGAGGCCCGAGCCCGCACGCCGGCTGCCCGCGACGAGCTTGCGCACCTGGTCGAAGTCTCCCGCCAGACCCGCCGAGATCGTCTCGCCAATCTCGGAGCCCAAGGCACTGGAGGCCTCGAAGGTGCGCATCACATGCCCACGCCGCTCCGTGTCGTAGCTATCCAGGAGCGACGCCGGTGCTCCATGGAGGACCGCCGCCACTTTCCAGGCGAGATTGTGCGCGGATTGCAGACCGGTATTCATCCCGAGGCCGCCCGCCGGAGAGAGCCGCGCCGCCGCATCGCCGGTGAGAAAAACGCGGCCCTTGCGGAATTGCCCCGCGACTTTCGGACTCATCACCCAGGGCGACACACCGAGGATCTCCACCGGCACGTCGGGAAGCCCGGTCGCATACCGGACAATCTCCGCGAGTTTTTCGGGTGGAAAGTCGGAGGCTTTCTCGTCCGGCTGGAGAAAGTGATGCATCAGCCAGAGGTCATCGCCATTGACCGCGACGAACATCTCGAAAAGGTCCCGGCGGAGGAAGTGGAGCAATACCGCAGCACGGTCTCCCAAGTGCTTTCCATAGGGCGCGCGGAAATAAGTATTCAGGAAATGGCTGAGATCCCCGGGGCCGATAGCTTCCACGCCGAGCCGCTGCCGCACCGGGCTGGCCGCGCCATCGGCAGCGATCACGTAGCTCGCCGAAATCTGAAACGTGCGGTCGTGGCGACCGCGATGCACGGAAAGCTGGAGCCCGTCGTCGGATTCGACAACCGACATGACCTCGTGGTCGAAAAAGATGCTCGCTTCATTTTCCTGCTCAAGAGACCCGAGCAGGACGGACTCGGTGAGCGTCTGCGGGCAATGGATGGCGGAATAGGGCACGACCGCCGGATCGTCCGGGTGGCGGGAAATCACACCATAGACCTCGCCCGGCAGCGAATCGAGCCACGCGGCGATCGGCCAGCGGGCGGTATGGCGATCCTCGGCGCACATGGGCTCCCGCAGGCCGAGCTGCTGGAGAATCTCCGCCGAGCGGCGACTGATCGACATCGCCTTCGGATGAACCAGCAGCTCCGTCTTGCGCTCGAAAATCGCGCATCCAACCCCGAATCGGGCCAGCAACAGAGCGGTGAGCAGCCCACAAGGGCCGGCGCCAATGACTACGACCTCGTAGTCGACCGGCTTCATTGCAGATCTTCGTGCGTGACCGTGGTCTGGGCTCTCGACGCGAGCACCTTCGCCTGCTCGACGACGCGATCGGCCTCTTCGTCGAAGCGATAGCCGCTGCAGTTCGGACAAATCGCAACCCGCTTCTTGACGATGGAGTCGCAGCCCTCGCAGACCTTGAAATCGTGGGGGTCGGCGATGATTTTGGCGGCCCTTTCAGACCGATCGCTCAAGTGGGAATCCTCCGGAGGCATGGAGGTCATAAATTCGCCTCGGAGAACGCGTAAGGCAAGCGCGTTCAGGACTGCGGGGCGACATCGACCTTGATATCCTTCAGCATCAGCGGGCCGTAATGCGTCAGCAAAGCCACATCAGCCGCATCCCGCCCGTAGGCAATGGCGATGCGATTTCCCTTCGGCGCGGACTGGGTGCCATCAAAGGTATACCACCGGGTGCCGACGTAGGCCTCGAACCACGCGTGCAAATCCATCGGGTCGAGCTCGTGCAGGAATCCGCTCACAAATCGCGCCGGGATGCTCAACGACCGGCAGAGGGAAATCCCGAGATGAGCCATGTCGCGGCAGACGCCCTGGCGGGTATTCGCCGTCTCGAGCGCGGAGGTCGAGGCATTGCTCGTCCCATACTGATAAGTGATGTTTTGGTGAATCCAGCTCGTGATCGCCTCGACCTGCTGGTACCCCGGACGAAGGTTCCCGACGATCGATTGGGCGAGCCCTCCAAGCTGGTCGGACTGGCAATAGCGGCTCGGGAGCAGGAATTTCAAAATCGGATCGGGCACCAGCTCCACCGGCACGAAGTCCGCATCCCGCTGGACGTCAATCGTGTCCGACGTATCCACCACGCAATTCGCAGTCAGGGAAAGATGCCCGACCGGGAGAATGGCCCGCTGGCAGAGGTTCCCGAAGTCGTCCGTGTATTCCACCATCGGCAGGTGCGGATCGCAGATGTATTCCTCCCGCATCACCCACTGGCCCCAGCCACTCCGCGGGCGGAGCATGAAGATCGCGGGCGCGGGTGAAGACGCTTCGAGGGACAGTTGGCAATAAGCTTTGAGAATCATGGCAGGTGAGTTGATCGCACGGAGCGCGGCGGCTGGATGCCGGGATTTCAGCGGGCAGCCGACGTGGATTTCGCCACGGGATTCAACTCGATCGAGCCATCCTTCGGACTCTGGATCGCAAATTGGTCGCCCAGCCGGCTCGCGGCAATGATCCCGGAGAGCTGAGGCTCCAGGTTCCCCCAAAGGTCCGCGGCGAATTTCGGCGAGCAGTCGAGGTCACCGATTTTTGCTCCGGCGAGGGTCAACGCCGGCTTGCCTCCCTGCGTCTGAAAATCCAGGTCGAGACGCACGATCCAGCTCAATCCCATGGCGCGCACCATCTCGAACACGGCCATGCGCCCCGCAAAGAGGCGAACCACCAACGCCTGCCGAACGGCGTTGTGCATGCGGCCCTCCGGGGCGTCCGCCAGCCGCACATGACGGGTGACGAAACTGTTCAGCTCGCCGTCGGAAATCTTCTGCGCCGTCGAGTCGGCCGCAAGGCCGGCGGCCTCGGAGAGCACCTCGACGATCGGCTCGTCACTCACCATGGCGACTTCCCCAGGAGTCAACGCCGGTGTCCGGGTCGCAAGGAAGAAGATGGCCGCGAGCGCCAGCGGAGCGATGGAAAGCAAAGCCGCGCCCGTGATAAAAAGATAGGTCCGGCGACGCCCGAAGAAAACCAGCACGCCACCGACAACCACGGCGATCGCAGCCCCGGTCACGGGAGCGACGATCATGCCATTCATCGCTCCGTCCGGGAAGGGCTCCCGGCTGATCTGGTAGTCGAGTCCCTTCAAAAATTCCGCCTGCCGTTTTTCGCGGGCCTCTCGGGCCAATTGCTCGGTACTGACCCATGCGCCATTGATGAACGCCTGGCCGGAAAGGAGTTTCGTGAAATGATCCCGGAACGGAGCCGCCCATTCGTCGATCTTTGCAGCCGCCTGCGGCATCTCGCTCCGCGCTTTTTCCGCCTCGAGGAGAAGTTTGGCTAGCGAAGCGGCCGTATAGCCGGAAGAGGGCTCGTAAACGGCGGCGGTGGCCTCCGCGAGCTTCGCCTCCGCCGCGCCGGCTTTCTCCGAAGCGGCATCGTCGCGCGTCTGCTGCATTTTCAGGAAACGCGTGGCCTCAGCCGTCAGCGCCGGACGCAGTCCAGGGATGGCCCGGGCGAAAGACTCGTACCGGGCGGCCAGGTCTTTCAAATCGACCCCGCCGGCGGCCAGCTCCTCCTCGGTATACCAAGGCAACTGGCCCACCATGGTCAGGGCCTGCAGGACGGCGCGGCTGCCATTCGCCGTGACGACCATAACCACCGCCCCCTGCTTGCGAAAGGAGGTGGCCTTCATGGTGCTGGCGCTGCCATCGGGCTGCACGAGCAGAAGCATGGGGCGGGCCGTGGGTGCGGGCGGTGGGGTGGGAGTCGGCGTCGGCTCGGCGGGTGCCGGCTGCGTCGCCCGGACGAAGGGAATCAAATACGCCTCGATCTCGTCGGTACGGTCCGGGTGACTGGACTCGAACCCCCGGAGGAGCTCGATCCGGCGGCCGGCGTCGTCCGCGGTGAGCGAAGCACTGGGCGGCTGGGAGAGCAGCAGCCCGAGATCATCCGCGCGCAAAGCGGCGGAAAACACGAGCAGGAGAAAAACCACGCGAAGGATACCGGCATTCATCTTCGACGACGGATTTCTCATGCGGCGACGGCGGTTCTGGCCTGCCGGTGGGAGGCAAAGTCAATCGCTTCCCAGACCCCGAGGCGGCGGCCTTCGTTCCATTCCCTCAGACGGGTGGGAGCATCCACTCTTTCGCTCAAGCGATCGGACGCGGCATCCCAGACCGCAAGATCCACGTTGTCGAAGATCACGCCCAGAGCCTCGCAGCCGGCCTCCGCCGCGCCGAGGACTCGAGCCGCGGCTTCGTTATCCCCCTCGATAAGGAGGACTTCGGCGTAGATCACGAGCAAGTGAGGCGTGACCCAGCGGTTGCCAAGCTTGCGGGCGATGCTGGTCCATTCGTCGAGCGCCAGCCTGGCCCCGACCGCGTCTCCCTCGGCAGCGCAGGCCTTCGCAATCCCCCAAAGAATATAGCCACAGACCCACCGATCGCCGGTCGAGCGGTAGATCGCGAGGCTCTCCTCCCGCAGGCGCCGCGAGAGCGTAAAGTCCTGCCGGTCAGCGGCCAGCGCCGCCAGGCCACTCATGCCGATCGCCGTCAAAAAGACATCCTTGAATTCCCGGCCGGCATCGAGCGCGCGCTGGAAACGAGCCTCGGCATGCTCGCGAACACCATGATTGCGCTCGGCGAAACTCATGAACGCCCCCTGGAGGATGGCATCCCGGGTGCGGCCGTGCTTCTCGAACAGGAGGATGGCCTCCTGGTAATAAGCAAGAGCCTGCTCGGAATTGTCGCGGCACCAGGCGATGCGCCCCGCGCCCGCCAGAGCAAGGGCCCGGGCAAGGGTCGGCTCCTCCGCGCCGGGCGCGGCGAGCAGCTCGGTGAAGAAATCGCGCGCCTCCTCGAGGTTGCCACGAATCTCGGCGTAGCGAGTGAGCGCGCCGGCCATGCGGAGGCCCTTCTGCACGGTGGCCTCGGACTTGGTCGCCCACTCGATCGCGAGGCGGAAGTTGAATTGATCCGCGGTCAGGAGATCCAGCCACCGCGCCGCCTCGGGCCCCTCGAGCCCGGGACGAGCCTCCTCCGCAAAGGCGAGGAAATAGTCGAGATGCCGGTCTCGAAGCGCGCCGAATTCTCCGGAAACATCGAGCCGCTCCCGGGCGTACTGCCAGACGGACTCGATCATCGTATAGCGGGTCGCCTCGGTGATGTCGGTCTCGACGCTCAGGAGTGACTTGTCGACCAGGAGCTGGAGCAGGTCGAGCGCATCGTAGGCATCGACGCCATCGCCGGTGCAAACGGCCTCGATGGCCTCGATCGTGCGGCCTCCGCCAAAAACCCCCAGCCGCCGGAAAAGCACACGCTCACTCTCGGAGAGGAGATCATAGCTCCAGTCGATCAGCGTGCGCAGGGTCTGCTGGTGCGGAAGCACGGAGCGCCCGCCGCCGGTGAGCAGGCGGAACCGGTCGTCGAGCCGCTGCGAAATCTGCTCGGGCGTGAGCACCTTCGCGCGGGCGGCGGCGAGCTCGATGGCCAGCGGGATGCCGTCCAGCCGCCAGCAGATCTGGGCGATGGCGGCGGCATTCTGGCGTGTGACCTCGAAGCCGGGCTTCACCGAGGCGGCACGGTCGATGAAGAGCCGCACGGCCTCGTATTGGGAGACGACGGTGACGACATCCGGCACCTGGAAAAGATCGACCGATGGATTGAGAATCGAGAGCGGAGGCACAGCCCAGGTGTGCTCGCCGGCAATGCCGAGCGAATGGCGGCTGGTGGCGAGGACGCGAACGGTATCGCAGCCGCGCAGCATGGCCGAGACCATGGCGGCGCACTCGTTGATGACGTGCTCGCAATTGTCGATGATCATCAGGATACGGCGACCGCACAGGAACCGGATGAGGGTGTCCCGCAGGGGCTCGCCGGGCTCCTCGCGAAGTCCGAGCGTGGAAGCCGTGGTCTCCACGACGCGGTCGGGATCGCTGATCGCGGCAAGTTCCACCAGCCAGACTCCATCGGGAAAATCGCCCAACGACTCCTCGGCAACCTGGAGGGCCAGGCGCGTCTTCCCGGTGCCACCGGTGCCCATGAGCGTGAGCAGCCGCGTGGAGCGGAGGAGCCGCTTGACCTCATCCCGCTCGCGCTCACGGCCGACAAAGGTATTGAGCAGCGTAGGCAGGTTGTTCGGCGTGATCTCGAGCGTGCGCAGGGGCGGAAACTCCGCGGGAATCCCCGCCAGCACGAGCTGGAACAAATGCTCGGGCCGCGAGACATCGCGCAGGCGCCGCTCGCCGAGATCGCGCAGGAGGATGCCGGATGGAAGCTGGTCGCGCACGAGTTCCTCGACGGGCAGCGAGAGCAGGACCTGCCCGCCATGAGCCGCGGCAAGGATGCGGGCGACGCGATTGAGGCTGTTTCCGAAATAGTCGTTGTCGCGGAACTCCGCCGCCCCGACATGCAGGGACATGCGGACCTTCAGCGGGCCGGTCTCACCCCAGCTCTCATCATGGAGCGCATGCTGGGCCTCGGCCGCGGCGGCAAGGGCGTCGCCCGCCCGATCGAAGGCGACACAGAAGGCGTCCCCAATCGTCTTGAAGACATGCCCGGCATTCTCCGCCATCGCGGAACGCATGATTTCGTCATGGCGGCGCAAAGCCGAGCGCATCGCTTCGGGATAGCGTTCCCAAAGGCGCGTGCTTCCCTCGATATCGCTAAAGAGGAAGGTAATCGTTCCGGTCGGCGCGGACATGGTTCCGATCAGCTTATCGTTCCGCAAGCTGCACGCCAATGGGAATGCGTGTCAGTTGCGAAATGAAGCGCGAACGGAGGAAAAGGCCAGAGCCACGAGGGCGATCAGAGAAAGAACGAAAGCCGTGGGGTAGCCGACATTCATCCATTGGCCGACAAGGACGAGAATCAACAAGATAGTCAGCAGGGAAATCCGGCGCCGCTGCCAGAAGGCCATGCCAATCAGGCCATAGATGGCGGCAAAGACCCAGGTGAAGAACAGGCCCTTGGAGATGGTCGAAAGCTGGCCCTCGGTAAAAGACTGGCCGGCCGCGTGTACTTTCCGAAAGTCGTAAATGTGGAAGCCAGCGTCGGCGACCGCGAAAACCGCGAGGCAAAAAAACAGAACGGCCAGGATTCTCAGAAAAACAGACATGCAGGGTGCGGGTGTCGCATGGGCGCGACCCGGAATCAAGGCGGGCTCGCATCCGGCGGCGAGATCGCCGGCCAGTGACCATCGGGGCAAAACGCGGTGCGCCACGCGATTTTCTTCGGCACATTGCATCCGCAGGCGGCGCAACGATCATCGAGGACCATGTACTGGCCGCAGACATTCGACCGGCAGATGGCGTAGCGACGATCGATCTCCGCCGGAGGCATCCCGGGATCTCCGCGCAGGATGGCGACACTTTCCCGGGTCGAGGCTCGAAGAAAGCCTCGTACCATCGTCAGAAAACCGGGCGGACGAGGCTGCATGCGAATGAAAAATAAAATCGGGGCGACAGGATTCGAACCTGCGACCTCCTGGTCCCAAACCAGGCGCTCTACCAAGCTAAGCTACGCCCCGTATTTATGTTTTCCAGGATCGATCTCGATGCCGGTCGATCGGAGTCCGCAGGCCGATTCATCGCCATTCACACGCCATCACATGTTCGAAACATGCGAGGCCAAGCGATCAGCAGTCTGAGATCGAGCCAACAGCTCCCGAGAGCCGACCATGGCTTCATCGGAACCTATCCCGTGCCGCCTACTATGCGTCAGCAAAGGTCAACGGCAAGCAGATTGTCGAGAACCTGCGGAATACCGCATGCCGGGAGTCCACCTTCCGGGCCCTGATTTACCCAGTCCATGCCCCCCTTTCACTCCCGCCGTGAGAAAAATTTTTCCCATCACGAGCCAATCCCACGCATGCGGCGTCCAGGCGGGGATCGCACGATCACCGGTTAAGGGGATTGTCCGTCACGCGCCTGATTCTACCTTTAGTTTAGTCCTTTCGCCGGCTCCCCCGCCATGGCCTGTCCTTCTCCGATTTCCGGCCCCTCCGACCTCTGCGTCCATTTTGGACACAGCTTCGTTCCAAACCGTCCGGGACAGCCTCGCCACCAGAATCAGATCCCCCAACTCCCCCCCAAAAACAATGAAACTAAAAACATCCCTCCCCTGCGCTCTCACCGTCATGAGCGCGTTCGCCTGCCAGAGCCATCAGGCCATGGCGGCGGGCGCCACGACGAATTTTGTCAGCTATGAAGCCGAGGCCGGCGCGCTCGGCAATGGCGCCACCGTGGTCTCGCTCACCACGGCGCCGACGACCCAGTACTCCAGCCCGGAGCTGGAATCCTCGGGCCATGCCTATGTGCGGCTGAACGCCACGAACCAATACGTGGAGTGGGTGAACAACACCGGCCACAACCTGACCGCGATCAATGTCCGCGCCTGCGTGCCGGACTCCACGACCGGCGGCGGCCAGGCGACGACGCTCGACCTGTACGTGAACGGCACCTATCGCCAGACGCTCAACCTCACCTCCGCGCAAACCTGGGGCTACGAGGGCAACAACCACTACAACAACGAGAGCCAGAATCCCGCGGACGGAAATCCGCGCACGTTCTTCGACGACGTGCATACATTCATCAGCGGGGCAGCCATCGCGCCCGGCAACACCTTCCGGCTGCAGAAGAGCTCATCGAATGGCGCGGCCTTCTATTACATCGACGTGGTCGACGTGGAGCAGCCGCCCGCGGCTCTGACCCAGCCGGCGAACTCCCTCTCGATCACCAGCTACGGCGCCGTTGCGAACAGCCCGGGCACGGACAACACGACCGCGATCCAGAACTGCATCAATGCCGCGCAGTCCCAGGGCAAGAGCGTCTGGATCCCGCAAGGCACCTTCTACATCGCCTCGCTCGGCGGGCTGAACGCCACCGGCATCACCATCCAGGGTGCCGGCATGTGGTACAGCACGATCTACCGCAACGTCCCGCTGCCGAACTCCACCCCGCTCGGAGCGATCTTCAACGTCACCTCCTGCACGGTGAAAAATTTCGCGCTCGATGCGAATGCGAAGAGCCGGGCCTCGGCCGACGGCTGTGGCGGCGGCATGGACACGACCGGCACGAACTGGCTGGCGGACGGCATCTGGACCCAGCACACGATGTCCGGCTTCTGGGCGTCGGGCACCGGCGGCACGGTGCAAAACTGCCGCCTGACGAGCATCTGGGCCGACGGCTGCAACCTGAACAACGTCTCCCTGACCGGCACGGTCGGCAACAACCTCACCGCGAACAATAATTTCGTCCGCGGCACGGGCGACGACGCGATCGCGATCAACTCGGTGAACTACAACGGCAGCCAGACCTACACGCCGATGTCGAACATCACGATCACGAACAACACCTCGATCGCCATGTGGGGCGGCAAGGGCGTCGGCATCTACGGTGGCGGCGGGCATACCGTGCAGAACAACTACATGAGCGATACGGCCCGCTACATCGGCCTCGGCGTGGGCAAATTCGGCACAAACGGCTCGGACCTCACCTCGGCCAACGTGAGCGGCAACGTCGTCGTGCGCTGCGGAGGCAACGCCTACTCGCAGCAGCAGCCCGCCTTCCACATGGGCAACGGCGGCGACGGCCAAAGCACCGGCAACGTGAACGGCGCGACGGTCACGGGCAACACGATCACCAACTCGCTCTACAACGCCGTCGGCTTCTCGACCTGCAACAACATCGTTTTCCAGAGCAACATGATCAATTCCCCCGGACTGGACGCCGTGGTCGTCTCGCCGGCGAACTACCCCGCGCCCACCGGCTCCGCATCGATCCTGAACAACACGCTCACCGGCCTCGGAGCGGGCCGCAACGCCTTCTCGAGTCTCTCGACAGGATTCAGCGCGACGGTCAGCGGCAATAGCTGGCAGGCGGTCGTCGCCAAGAAGCTGGTCCCCGGCACCACGGTTTCGCTGCTTGCCCAGGCCAATGGCAAATACGTGACCGCGCCCAGCGGCGGGGCGAGCGCGCTGATCGCGAACAGCACCACGGTCGGCACGGCCGAGCAGTTCGTCGTCGTCGACACCGGCAACGGGCGGATCGGCCTGCGCGCCCTGGCGAACAACCAGTACGTTTGCGCGGACAACTCGGGCACCAGCCCCCTGATCGCCAACCGCCCCTCGGCAGGCGCGTGGGAAAGCTTCACCGAAGTCGACGCAGGCTCGGGAAATGTCGCCCTGAATGCCCAGGCCAACAACCAATACGTCTGCGCGGACAACAGCGGCGCAAATCCGCTGATCGCCAACCGGTCGTCCGTGGGCGGCTGGGAGAGCTTCACCGTGAACGTGATCAGCGGCACCGGCGCCACGTTCTATCAAAACACGAACTACGGAGGCACCGCCGGCCAGATCCTGGCCAAAGGCACGTATACGACCGCCCAGCTCGCGGCCAAGGGCGTGCCGGACAACTGGGCCTCGTCGGTAAAGGTCCCCGCCGGGTGGACGGTGATCATCTACGCGAACGACAACTTCGGCGGCACGTCCTGGACCAGGACGGCCGACACCGCGGACTTCACCACCTTGAGCCCCAACGCCAACGACCAGATGTCGTCCTGCAAGATCCAATAAAATCTCACGCCCCGGCCGCGGACTGCCTGGGATGGCAGTCCGCGCGCCGGCGGCGGGAACCCGGAGAATCGCCGCCATGACAAAGTCTCTCCTGAGCGCCATAACCGGCCTGGTCGCAGGCGGAGCGATCGGGCTCTATCTTGGCGGCGATCTGGCCGGCTCCCGCCACGCCACGGAGAGAGAGACGGCATTCGCACCCCTTGGCCCCGGCGAGCAAAGCACCGGGCATCTGGAAGCCGCGGGCGCGGTTCCCGAGCTGACCGCATCCGCCGGGGAGAACCGCAGAGTTTCAGCCCCGCCCACCAATCCCGCGGAGATTCAAGCCAGGCTCAGCCGGCTGTCGGAGATCCCGAACATCAACGAGCGGCTGACCGAGTTCTACTCGATCCTGCAGCGCTGGGCGGAATCGGATGGCGGGGCGGCGCTCGACTACGTGAACTCGCTGTCCGACGGCCAAATGAAGGCGGAAGGGATGAAAGCCATCGCCATCGTGCTGGCGCAATCCGATCCCAGGCTGCTGACCAAAGCGGTCTCCTCGATGCCGAACAGCCGTTCCCGCCGGGAAGTCCTCCAGGAGCTCACGACGGCCTGGGCCGGCGACGACGCCCATGCCGCGCTGGCCTGGGCCCAGCAACTGCCGGACGACCCCGGAAAAAACGACGCCCTGGCCATCGCCCGGGCCAGCCTCGCGAGACAGGCTCCCGAGGAAGCCGCCGCGCTGGTGGCCGGCCTCCCGAGCGGCGACGCAAGGACCAGCCTGGTCACGACCGTGGCCGAGCAATGGGGAGAAAACGACCCGGCGAACGCGCTGCTCTGGGCGGCCAAGCTGCCCGCCGCGGACCAGACGCTCGCAATCTCGAATCTCATGGAAGCCTGGGCGAAGAAAGATCCGGCGGCCGCCGGCGCCTATGCGGCCCGGATCCCGCCCGGCGATTTGCAAACCCACGCCGTGATGGCGGTCGTCTCGAGCCTGGCAGCGCAGCGGCCGGAGTCGGCAGGGGCCTGGGTGATGCAGTTCCCGAACGACGTGCTCCGGGAGCAAGCGATCCGCGAGGTCGTGAAAAACTGGAGCGGGCTGGACAGCGAGGCCGCACTGGGCTGGGCCCGATCACTGCCGGCGGGCGCCGTGCGCGATGCCGCGCTAAAGAGCTTCGCGGATAACGTCGCCTACTGGGCGCCCGGAAAGGCGGCCGAGATGCTGCGGCTGATCAGCGACCAGGCGCAGCGCGAGAACTCGATGGAAATCACCATGCGCTCCTGGGCGGAAATCGACCCAGGCTCGGCCCGGAACTGGCTCGCCCGGCAGGAACTCCCGCAGCCGCTGCACGATCGCATGCAGGCGCTGCTGCCGTCGAAATAGCGCTACTTCTTCGCGGAGACGCGCCAGATCGCGTTGCCGCCATCGTCGCTGAAGAGCAGCGCCCCGTCCTTCGCCACGGTCAGGCCCACCGGACGGCCCCAAACGTCACCATCGGGCGTGACGAAACCGGTGACGAAGTCCTCGTAGACGCCGGTGGATTTCCCGTCCTTGAGCGGGACGCGGATGATCTCGTAACCGGTGCGCGTGGAGCGGTTCCATGAGCCATGGAAAGCCGCGAAGGCGTCTCCCTTGTACTCCGCGGGAAATTGGTCGCCATCATAGAAGACGAGCTTGAGCGAGGCGGAGTGGGCCTGCACGAGCACGTCGGGGACGGTGATCCTGTCGGCGAGATCCGAGTGAGGATTCGCCTTGTGGCGGGGGTCGGGATTGTTGCCGAGGTAGAACCAGGGCCAGCCGTAAAAGCCGCCGTCCTTCACCTCGGTGATGTAATCGGGCACAAGATCGTCGCCGAGACCGTCGCGCTCGTTCACCGAAGTCCACAGCGCACCGGTCTGCGGCTGGATCGCGAGACCCACCGGATTGCGGATACCGGATGCGTACACACGCTTGCCCGAGCCGTCGGGGTTCATCTCGAAAATGCGGGCGCGCTCGTTCTCGACCGGCGCGTTGTCCTCATCGACGTTCGATTTCGACCCGATGGACGCGTAGAGCTTTTTGCCGTCTTTCGAAAAGACGATGTCACGCGTCCAGTGCCCGCCGCCGGTCAGGTGACCGCCGCTGGAGAGATCGGTGATCGGCTCCGGATCCTTACTCGCGGCAAGATCGCCGTTCTTGTACGGAAAACGGACCACCCCATCGGTGTTCCCCACGTAGAGATACTGCGGATCGGGACCCGGCGGGTAAAAGGCGATGCCGAAAGGCTGGTGCAATCCCTTGGCGAAAACCTCGTTTTTATCCGGCTTCCCATCCCCATCGGTGTCACGAAGGACCCGGATGCGGCCGGGGCCGCTCTCGACCACGAAAATGTCGCCATTCGGCGCAGTGAGGAGATAGCGGGGATTCTGGAGGCCCGAGACGTACTCGCTGACCTCGAAGCCGTCCGGCACCTGGAGCTTCGCCCCCTCGGGCCGGGGAATCACCTTGGGCTGAGCCTTGGCGGACTCCGTGGCGAACGGGGCCGGCAGGGATTTCGGGTCGATATGATGCCGCACGCCGGGCGCAGCGGCCTTCCAATCACCATTTGCCCCCTCCCCCTCGAGGACCGCCGGCGCCGTCCGGGCCGGAGAAAAGGGGAGAAAACCAACGAGAAGGGAGGCCGCGAAAAGACGCCGGCGGACAAGGGAAGAACGATTTTTCATCGGAGCATTAGTGAATCCAACTCCGGAACACATAGATCGTTGCGGTGAAAAAACCACCGGGTTCTTACCAAAGTTTTTGCCTTCGCCGACCGCCCGGGGGCGCGGCCTAGGCACGCCGGCCGGTGAGCGCAAGAATGAGCACGACCAGCAGAACCAGCCCAAGGCCGCCGCTGGGATAGTAGCCCCATCCCGCCGAGTACGGCCAGTTGGGAAGAGCGCCAAGGAGGACAAGAAACAGCAGGATGATCAGGAGGAGCCTCATGTCACTGGATCGCGGTGCAACCGCCGCGCGGCCGTCCCGCGGAAGGAAATTTCGCGGCTCCCCTTTCCGCGCAAACACAAGCTTCGCAGACGGATGGGCATCGACCGGTCGAACCGACTTTCCCGTTTTTGATTGAAACGGAGAGGCGTTTGGGGTCGAAATGCGTTGCAACCGCACGAAATCGTGCGAACGATCGAGCGATTATACCCAAGGTGGCGAAAGACTTATTACAGAAGTGCAGGGACTATCGGGACTCGGCCGATGCCCGCGCGCAAGGCTTTTACCCCTACTTCCGACGCATAGACCAGACGGCCGGAAATCATGTGATCTGCGACGGCGCGGAAAAGATCATGATCGGGTCGAACAATTACCTCGGCCTGGCCCAGGACGAACGCGTCGTCGAGGCGGCCTGCGATGCCTCCCGGAAGTTCGGCTCCGGCTGCACCGGCTCCCGCCTGCTGAACGGCAACATCCGCCTGCACGAGCAGCTCGAGGAGGCGCTCGCCGACTATCTCCAGCGCGAGTCCGTCCTGCTTTTCTCGACCGGATTTTTCGCGAATCAGGGCGCACTGGCGACCCTGACCGAGGACGATGACGCCATCCTCTGTGACCGTGAGAACCACGCGAGCATCATCGACGGCTGCCAGTTCGCCCCGGCAAAACTCGTCCCTTTCCGCCATAACTCCGCCGTCTCCCTGCGCAACCGCCTGAAGCGGCTGCCCGCCGAGGCCGGCAAGCTGGTGGTGCTCGACGGGGTCTTCAGCATGTCCGGCGACATCGCGGACCTGCCGCCGATCCTCGAGGCGGCGAAAGAATTCGGCGCGCTCACCTATGTCGACGAGGCGCACGCGCTCGGCGTCCTCGGCCCGCTGGGCCGCGGCACGGTCCACCACTTCGGCGTCAACGACGAGGTCGACCTCGTGATGGGCACCTTCTCGAAATCCCTCGGCTCCATGGGCGGCTTCATCGCCGGCAAGCACGAGGTCATCGAGTACCTGCGCCACAAGGCCCGCTGCTTCATTTTCACCGCCTCGCTCGCTCCCGCGATCGCCGGCGGCGTGCTCAAGGCCCTGGAAATCCTCCAGGCCGAGCCCGAGCGCATCGACCATCTCTGGCGGAATACCCGCAAGATGCATGCGGGCTTCAAGGAGATCGGCTTCAAGATCGGCACAACGCAGACGCCCATCGTGCCCATCCTCATCGGCAGCGAAGCCAAAGCTTTCCAGTTCACCCAGCGCCTCTATGAAGAAGGCGTTTTCGCGACCCCCGCGATTTATCCCGCCGTGCGTTACGGCGAGGCCATTGTCCGCACCAGCTACATGGCCACGCATACGGATGAGGATCTCGATCGCGTGCTGGAAATCTTCGCCAAACTCGCACGTGAGCTTGGAACCTTCGAGGATCCCGCCTACTCCCAACCTGGTCGCCGCAAGAATGTTTTCGATTTCAGCCTGTCTTACCCCGACGGATCGCATCCGCTTCGAGAGGGTGCCGGAGACGCTCCACGCGGCGAACCCGGCCTTCATTCCGCCGTTTCCCGGTAGCGTCGCGAAGTACCTCAAGCCCGACTCGCCTTTCCAGCGGGTGCACGGGAAGATTTTCCCTTTTGTCGCCACGCGCGACGGGAAGTCCGTCGGCCGGATCGCCGCGATCATCTATCAATCGCACAACGACCGCTACCAGGACTCCGTGGGTTTCTTCGGCTGGTTCGATTGCGAAGATAACCCCGAGACCGCGAAGGCACTTTTCGAAAAAGCGGCGTCCGTCCTCCGCGAGCATGGCCGCACCTCGATGCGAGGCCCCTACAGCCCGAGCATCAACGACGAATGCGGCCTGCTGGTCTGGGAGGGGGGGAATCGCGGCCCATGCGTCGGCCTGACCTGGAATCCGCCCTATTATGAGCCCCTCGTGCTTGCCGCGGGCTTCGACCCTGTGCGCGCGCTCCTCGGCTACGATCTGCCCATGGACCGACTGGCCGTTCCCGACCGGCTGAAGCGGCTCGGTGACCGCGCCGAAAAACGCGCCAAGCTGCGACTGCGCCCGATCAATCTCAAGAAACTCGAGAAGGAACTCGAGCTCGTCCACGAGGTCTACAACGACACCCTCCAGCGGAACTGGGGCTTCGTGCCCATCTCCATGGAGGATCTGCTCGGAGCGGCGGACGACATGCGAGCCTTTGCCGACCCAAACATCATCCTCATCGCGGAGAAGGACGATGAGCCAGCGGGCGTGGCCCTCACCCTGCCCGACTTCAACCAGATCCTGGCCGGGCTTCAACGCGTCCCGCATTGGCTGAGACTGCCGGTCATCCTCTGGCGGATGAAGACGCGCAAGATCACGGCCTGCCGACAGATGGTCTACGGGGTGCTGCCAAAATTCCGCGATCACGGCTTGCACGCCTGGCTTCTCCGCGAGCAATTCTCCGAGGCGAAAAAACGCTACCCACTGGCCGAGCTCGGCTGGATGGAGGAAAACAATATCCAGATCCTCGCCGCCTGCGCGGAGGTCGGAGGTTTCCACCAGCGTACCTGGCGCATCTACGAGAAGCCGCTTGCACCCGCAGCCGCCTGACGCCTCATGCGCCTGTTCCTCACCGGCGCCACGGGTTTCGTTGGACTGAATCTGCTGCTCGAAGCCCTGCGAAGCGGCCGCTACGCGGAAATCGTCGCCCCGGTGCGCGATCCGGACAAGCTCCGGCGCCGACTGGCGGCAGAGGGATTCCAAACGATCCAAAATCTGCGCATCACGGCCTGGAACGACCCCATCCCTACGGAAGTGGACCATGCGGTCCATTGCGCGGGAGTTCTCTTCGCACGCGACCGGGATGCCTACTTCCGGGTCAACGTGGAAGACACGTTGCGGCTGCTGGGGAGCTTACCCGCTCGCGCGCGTATCGTTGCTCTCTCCTCCCAGGCGGCCGCCGGGCCCACGCCAGCGGGGCGCGAGATCCGCACCACGACCGATCCCGACACTCCGATCACCTGGTATGGAGAGTCCAAGCTGGCGATGGAAAAAGCCCTCCGGACGGCCCGTCCGGGCGCCTTGATCCTGCGGCCGCCGATGATCCTGGGACCACGCGACAGCGCGACCCTCCCGATCTTCCGCATGGCCTCCGGCTTCCTCCGGATCAAGCCGGGCTCCTCGCCGAAGACCTACAGCTGGATCGCCGTGGGTGATCTCGTCCGCGCCATCCTGGCCGCCCTGGAGGACGATGCCCCGGGATGTCTCGCCGCATGCTCTCCGGAGCCATTGACGGACCTCGACCTGATCGAGACGGCCGGGCAGGTCATGAATCGCCAGGGGCACACCCTGCGCGTGCCGCACCTTTTCATTCGCGGAGTCTGCACTCTCGTGGATGCCGTCCCCGCGCTCCGCGACGCCGTACCAAGCCTGACGCGGGATCGCGCCCGCGAGATCTTTGCCGCCCGATGGGTGATCGACGGGTCGGAATTTCGCTCCCGATACCTGCCCGGCCCCTTTGCCACCCTGCGGGAAACCCTCGACGAAACCTACTCCTCCTACCTACAGGCCGGGCTGCTCCCTGCGCGGGCAGCTTGAAATACCCGCCGGGTTCACGTAACACGAAGCCACTCGATGACCATCCGACTTCCCTTTCTCCTCGCCATCGCGCTCGCTCTCTCCGGCTGCGGTCTCTGGCCTTTCTCCCACCGGAACACCGCCGCCCAGGCTCCGCAGCAGCAACGCCTCGTGCGAGTGGACTGGTATGGCTACCAGTGCTTCCGCATCAAGAGCGCCCTCGGCCTCTCGATCCTCACGAACCCCTTCTCGCCCGGCAGCACCGACTTCACCCCTCCGAAGAACCTCACCCCGGAGCTGATCCTGAGCACCACGGAAAGCGCCGATGCCAACTACGTGGACCTGGTCGACAATACGCCGCACATCCTGCGCTCGAGCGTCGGCGTCGGCACGAACACCTCCTCCGGCATCCGCATCCTGGGAGTGCCGATCTTCAAGAATCCCGCCACGCAGGACATCGCCGGCATGAACGTCATCTATCGCTGGACGATGGATAACCTGAAATTCTGCTTCCTCGGCGAGCTGCAGACCGTGCCTTCGCCACAGGATCTCGACCGCCTCGGGAATGTGGACGTGCTTTTCATCCCGGTCAGCGAGACCGACCTCAGCGCCACCCAGCGCCAGCAGATCATCCAGGCGCTGCGCCCGCAAGTGATCGTCCCCATGGGCCGGCTCTCGGACATGAATCGCTTCGCCGCCGGCTATAGCGCGGTCTATCGCCTCAACGGCACCGCTGCGTTGCTCTCGCGCGAGGCCCTGCCCGCGGTGCAGACCGTCCTGCTCTTCCGCGCCCCTTAAACCGCCCATGAAAATCCTCGTTGTTGGCTCTGGAGGACGGGAACACGCCCTGGCGTGGAAGCTCGCGCAGTCGCCACAGGTCACCGGGATCTATTGCGCCCCGGGGAACGCAGGCACGGCCCGCCTCGCACAAAACATCTCGATCCCCATCTCCGATCACGCGGAGCTGATCGCCTTCGCCAAACGGGAGAAGATCGATCTCGCGGTGATCGGCCCCGACGACGCGCTCGCCGCCGGGATCGTCGACGCCTTCCAGGCCGCGGGCCTGCGGGCCTTCGGCCCAACCGCCGCCGCGGCGCGGCTGGAATCGTCGAAAGCCTTCGCGAAGGAATTCATGCGGCGCCACGGGATTCCGACGGCTACCTCGCGGGAATTCAGCGACAGCGCCGAAGCTCGCGACTATTGCGCCGGCGCCAAATACCCGCTCGTCGTCAAAGCCGACGGCCTCGCGCTCGGCAAAGGCGTCGTCATCGCGCAAACCGCTGCGGAGGCGATCGAGGCCGTGGAGCAATCCATGGACGCCGGGGTCTTCGGCGACGCAGGCAAGCGCATCGTCATCGAGGAATTCCTCGAAGGCGTCGAGTGCTCGATCCATGCCCTCATCGATGGCGGCAGCTATGCGCTTTTTCCCGACTGCCGGGACCACAAGCAGGCCTACGATGGCGGGGTCGGTCCGAACACCGGCGGCATGGGCACCATCTCTCCAACGGGTTCCGTCGACGCGGACCTGGAGGCACGCATCCGCTCCGAGATCCTCGACCGTTTCATCGCCGGAGCGAGGGCGGACGAGCTCGACTTCCGCGGCATGCTTTTCCCTGGGCTGATGCTCACGGCCGATGGCCCGAAGGTGCTGGAGTTCAACTGCCGCTGGGGCGACCCGGAAACGCAGGTCCTCGTCCGACGCCTGAAAAGCGATCTGGTCGACCTGCTGGGAGCATGCATCGACGGCACCCTTGCCCGCCAGCCGATCGAGTGGGACACCCAGGCTGCGGTGTGCGTGGTACTGGCCTCGGGTGGCTATCCCGGCGCCTACAGGAAAGGCGAGGAAATCACCGGGATCGATCAGGCCGAGAGCCGGCCCGGAGTCGCGGTCTTCCATGCCGGAACCTCGGAGTCTCCCGACGGGCTCGTCACGAATGGCGGCCGAGTCCTGGGCGTGACCGCGGTGGGCCAGGATCTGCCTGCGGCACGAAAGTCCGCCTACGAAGCGGCGGACCAGATTCACTTTGCGAATCAACATCGTCGCAACGACATTGGGGCCGCCTCGTGAAAACTCTTCACCTTCTCCCCGCGTTCGCGCTGACCGCCTTCCCACTTTTCGCGCAAAACGCGACTCCCACGCCAACGCCCGCCCCGGCACCCACGGCCACGCCGGCGCCATCCCCGACACCCGATCCGCTGACCCCACGGCAGATCATCGACAAGCTCAGCGACGCCCAGCTCTCGCAGGCGCTGCAAAACCTCCGGTCGAACTTCCTGGATGCCAGCCAGACCAACGACCAGCAACTGCAGCGCGCGACGCTGGAGGGACTGGTCGAGCGACTCTCACCGGGACTCTCGGTGACGACCGAGGCAGAGGTGAAACAGACGGCAACGGACACGCCGGCCTTCCTGGCGGAGATTCTCGACGGACGCATCGGCTACATCCGCACCGGAGCCTTGAATCGTGAAGCCCTGGCGCAGACCGACGCCGCCCTCGCCAGCTTCAAGGAGAAGAAGCTGCCCGCCATCATCCTCGACCTGCGGGGCGCACCTGCCTCGACCGACTACGAAATGGCGGCGGAGTTCGCGCGCCGGTTCTGCCCGAAGGGGAAAGTCCTCTTCTCCGTCCAGAAGCCGAGCGCCAAGCAGGAACGGATTCTGACCTCCGACCAGGATCCCTCCTTCACCGGAATCCTCGTGGTGCTCACGGACAAGAAGACATCGGGCAACACGGAGGCTCTGGCCGCGGCATTGCGACAGGATGCGAATGCCATGATCGTCGGCGCGACGACCCGCGGTGAGGCGGTCGAGTTCTCCGACCTCGCCCTCGGCGACGGAAAAATCCTCCGGGTCGCGGTCGCGCAGGTGATGATTCCCAACCTCGGCCCGATTTTCCCAAATGGGGTGAAGCCAGACATCGCGGCTGAGCTCAATCCCGTCACGCAGGCCCGTATCTTCAAGCTCAGCAAGGCGAAGGGCGTGAGCCAGTTCGTCTTCGAAACCGAGCGCCCCCATTTCAACGAAGCGGCACTGGTCGCCAATACCAACCCGGAGATCGATCCTGATGTAATGAAGCCGGACGACCACTCTGCGACCTGGGATACAGTGCTGCAACGGGCGGTCGATCTCGTGACGGCGATCAGCTTTTACCACAAGACCGAACCTCCTCACTGACGATGCGTCGGATCGCGGCCGGCTGCCTTGCCATCTTCACCGCAGTGGCGGCCGGTGCATCGACGCTGCAAGTGGACCTCGACGGAACGCAGCGGGTGGTCGCTGACTTCCGGACGCCGGTCGATGACGAGCACCTCGCGAATCCCGTCGGCTATTTTCCGGCCGAGAAGCCAGCCGCACGGGTGGTACACCGGATCACCGTCGAGAACACCGGGCCGGCGCCCATCGAGAATCCCGACATCCGCATCAACGGAGCCCCATTGTTCCCGGTCGCCGACCCGCTGGTGGCGCTGGGAGTCAGCGATGTGCGCGACCTGCTGGCTCTTTTCGCCAAATGGCGGGATCGCGCGGTACACGCCACGACGAATCTCGATGCAAACCACGACCCGCTCGCGGTCCTGCATGCCATCGGAGCCGGCTTCTGCGGGGATGACGCCCGCGCGCTCGCGGCAATCACGGCGTCGCATGGGGCGGAGGTGCGTTTCGCGAGGCTGAACGGGCACTCGGTGGCGGAGCATCGCCTGGGGGGCGACTGGATGCTCCTCGATGGCGATCAGAACCTGTTCTATCTCGGCTGGGACAACCTCACCCCGGTCTCGGAAGACGACATCCAGGCGGATCCCTTCCTCGCCTTGCGCACCCAGGTCTTCGGCCGCCAGTCGGGCTGGGAACTCGTGGCCTCGTGGCAGAACACTTCCCGCTTCGAATTCGTCGATCACACGCGCACGCAAAAGGTCTTCCGGCTCAAAAACGTGCCGCCAAAACGAAACTGGACGCTGCAGCCGGGGGAGAAAATCACGATCCGTCTCGATGAAATTCCGAAAAAAATCGCCGCATCCAGCGAGACGCTGAGGTCGGACTCCGCCCTTCGCGAAATAACCTGCGTGGTGGAATTCCAACCCCGGAATCGCCCGGGAAGCAAACTTCTCACGCCCTATCCCCTGATCGGGGACCAGCCCGGCGAACCGCTCTACGAGTTCGAAGCAAGCGGGGCGGCCAACGCCATGTGCCAGGCCGTCCGTTCGCAGTTCCCCACGCTTCGAAGCGGAAAGAACACTTTCGAATCAAGAACTGGCGGCAAACTACAGATGACGTTCGACTACGCGGATGCCGCCAACTTGAAACCCTCGGCAGCGCCATCGCTGCGGGCGGACTCCCGCCGGATCCTGATCGACGCCCAGGGAGCGGATCGCGTGTGGTGGCAGGTCGCAGCGGACCGCAATTTTCATCTGGTGCCACCAAATTTCGACCGGGTTGCGACCTTCAAGCCGGAGATCGCATTTTCCCCCATCGACCAGACCTTTCTTTCCAGCGGTGGCAGCTACTTCCTACGGGCCAAAGTACGCCGGAGCGGAGTCTGGAGCGACTGGTGCGAGCCCGTGAGCTTCACCGCTGAAAAACCCGCCCAACCCGTGGTCGTGAACGCGGAGGGCTCCGATGGCGACCAGACCTGCATCCGCTGGAAATCCCAACCTGGTGAAATGCTGGTCTTCGGCTCGGACCGCCTCGATTTCCTACCCGAGGTCTTTGGCAAAACGGAAATCACCCGATTGGAAAACGGCGCTGTCGGCGAGAGCCGGCCCAATCGAAATCTCCTGGCGACCGTGCCGGGCCAGGCAGGCGAAGCCTACGTGCCCGTGCGGGCGTGCTATCGGCTGATCGCGCGCGACGGCGAGGCACTATCGGTCCCCTCGGCACTCCTGCGCGTCCACAATGCCCCCAAAGCCAAAGTCCTGCAAACCCGGCACGAGAAGGCGGATGACGCTCTCACCGGCCGCGATCTCGCGGTCGAAATGGAAATCCCCTAGAGAAATTTAAATAAAGTTGTAGCCATTTCAAGGAAAGGATAGGCTGAAGTAATGAAGGCACTCTCGATGGATCTACGAGAACGCATCCTTGAGGTGTGCGACCAAGGGGATAGCACGCGAGAACAGGTGGCACGGCGGTTTGCCGTGTCAGTGGGGATGGTC
>Ga0310811_10001554_pt1 | contig 28647 bp, 61 predicted proteins | sample YCmetagenome_FD_207642 | JGI IMG/M metagenome (GOLD analysis project Ga0310811, IMG submission 207642) | Soil microbial communities from experimental microcosm in Duke University, North Carolina, United States - YC | ecosystem: Engineered > Artificial ecosystem > Soil microcosm > Unclassified ... | reverse complement strand
GCGGTGGATAACCGCATCCCCATTTCCCCGCCACGAAGTGACGCCGTAGCGCCGGCAATCCGGCCCGCTCGCCCGTGCGCGGGCCACATAGCAAAACGCCCCAGCGCGGCGAGCTGCTGGGGCGTTCAAAATCAGGGCGGTGAGTTTGTTTAGTCCAGGTTGATCCGGCCAGAAATCCGGTAGAGCGAACCCGCAACGTTGTCGCGCAGCACCATGCCCTCGTCTGGCATTTGCTCGCGCACGTATTCGCTCGCCGCGACATGGGTGCGGAGCTTCCCGTGCTCGCCGAGCCAGCGAAGGAAGTTCGGCAACATAGCCTCGGCTACTTCGTCCCACTCATGCACTTCGCACCCCCTCGCACGAAACCCGATGCCGCGCACCCGCAGCCAGTTCGCACTTGATGCGTTGGTCGCACTCGTATTGAGCATTCAGCGCGGCCACCCTGAGCCCAAGGGGATTGTTACGGTTCTTCCGATCTGCCGCCATGACGCGACGTGACTTGAACAACTCCCGCAACTGCGCTCGGGCCATCCCGGTAGATGTCTTCATCTGCCTCTCCTTTCGATCACCATGAAAGCTATTCTACGCTGCGTAATTCGCGCTGTCTATACGTTAGGCGATTGATTGTTTAGATAGGGTAAGGCGTGTGATAGACGGTATGAATTACAGTATTGACGAGGCCGGCCGACCTCCTTTCTGCAAAGCCAAACGGGGCCTCCGATGACAGACAAGGCTCGGACGTGGCGGTGTCGTGTGCAAGCGGTTGCGGCCCAGCTCGCGCGGCCATAGCAGAACGCCCCGGCGCGGCGAGCTGCTGGGGCGTGGAAAAACGCAGATGATTGTCCGTGCAACGTCTGCCGGCTAAATGGGCGAAGAGTCGGATGTCATTTCCTCAATCATCTGAGCGTAGGTAATGAGCCCTTCCTGATGCTTCTGCATGACTGCTGCGCGCCTGACGCCTTTCGCCCAACGGGTTGATGCTGCCACTCTGTCGAGCGCGCCGGCATCGGTGATCCGATACCCCTCCTGCAACATGCCCTGTACTGCCTCGGCAAGAGTGCCATAAGACCCGTGTCCCACGAACCCATCCATGTCAAATCGCTGGATGCGCCAAGGCTCCGCGCCCGACACGTCAGGCACAACAAAGGCCCAAGCGTCGCGCTCCAACATCCGGCATTCGACACCCACGGGCTCGCCGTTGTACGCCTGCATGAGTTGCTGATAGCAAATCTGCATTGGGCGTGCGATCCGCCGAAGGTAGCGAGCGAAATCCGGCCGGCCCGGCGAGCGTGCGCGCCTCGCGCGCTCCCAGGCGGTCGTTCTGAAGCGAAGCGGTTGATCTTGCAGCATGCCATACCCCTGAACAGTTGTGGATTACATAAACCAGTTTGGATCATGTAATCCAAACTGGTTACTGGTTGACGCTCGCTAGTAGTTGAGCCAGTCGCGGACGGCCGCAAGTTCGGGCTCGATGACGGTCCAGTAGGGACCGTAGTGGCCTTGCTCTTCGAGCAGGCCGGCGGGCGCGGTGAAGTCCTCACGAGCAAGGATTTTGCCGTTGGGCAGCGCGACTGCTTCGGTGAAGTGCTGATGGATAAAATTCAACAACGACGACAGCGGGAGAGGGCGGGTAGGGGCGTTCATGGCAGTCAGTATTCTTGGGCGGTCGATTCGTTGATTCCGCAGCCAGGCATAGAGCCCGGATCAAGGATCATGATGAGGCAGGCGCGCGGGTCGATTTCGCCGCCGGGTTTCAGCTCTTCCAACGCAGCGGCTTTGCTGAGACCGTCGATCCGCATTGCGTGGTCAAGAGCAGCCAAAAAAAGCGTTTCGGGGTCGTATACGCTTACGTCGATGCCAACCTGATAGTTCGTTTTTTCCATGATGTACTGCCCTCGTTTCAAATCATCATGAAAGACATTTTACCCCATGTAATTCGGTGCGTCTATATCGCGGCGATTGAGATTTATAATTCCCCTCACACTACAATAGACAATATGAATTACGCAGAGACAAAAAAAATGCCCCGGAGCTGATAGCTGCGGGGCGCTGCGCGACTTCGGTCCATGCTTCACCTTCGTTGTTGGACTGACTGGATGATGCAGTCAGTTTAGCCGTGGTCCGCCGAATAGCAAGGCATCACTGTCAAACGGTTCGTAATCGAAGGAGAGGGCGGCCAGCCATGACGGATCATCGTCGCGGCATGTCTGTGCGTCCTCGTCGGTCGGCGCAAGTCCCACAAGAATATCGAGCGCGGCATCCTCGCACATGCCTACTCCGATAGCCTGATATCCCGCCGTTTCGCCCGTTTCCAGGTAGCGATGTCGCGCAGCGCGAATGATTTCTGCAAACTGAACCATAGAGCCCTCGTAGGCTGAAGGGAGCGCCGGTCACGCCTTGCGGCCGGCGCAATAGCACGTCATGCCGAAGCGGTCAAAAGGCTGCCTTGACGCGGATCGGGAGCTTGATCGCCGTCAGTGGAATCCGCACCGCGAATTTCCACGGTTTCGGCGTGAGCGGCAAGCAGCTCTTTCAGGTGCCGAGCCGAGACCGGAATCATGGCATCGTCCGTGGCCGTCACGATGCGGGCGCGGAAATCGTCCGTCATTGAGCCGAACAGCGTGCCGACACTGCTCACATAGCGGTCGGTCAGCTTGCGCGGAAGCGCGCGACTGACTACCGGCTTGCGGGCCGCGTTGGTTTCGCGCCGCGTCACCTTCTTGCGGCGCTCCTGCCCGTCTTCTGCGACTTCGGTGGGCGCGTCCTCAACCATCCCCTGCAATACCTTGCCGGCACCGTCACCGTGTTCCCGCAGCGCATCGAGAGCTGCACTCACCGACACCAGCTCGTCAGCCAGGAGCATCTGTACGTCCCAATTCGCGTTGGCGAGCGTCAGGGCTTGTTCCAGGTGGGTAATCGACACGTTCCGGTCGGCGCAAACCTCCTGCTTCGTCCAGCCCATGCGCAACAGCCGCTTGTAACCGATGCCCTTTTCCAGCGTGGAAAGCTGCCGGCTGTCCGCCGTCCCCATCATGTGGCGGATGCTGTCCGCATCGTTACCCTTGAACTCGCGGGCCTCCATACGCCGCGCATCATGCCCCTTCGCGATGGCTTGCAGAACCGCGCGCGTTCGGCGATGACCGTCTCGCACGATCACTCGACCATCAACAACCTTAACATCAATGGGAGGAAAGACCGCGCCATTGATGTAGGCGATTTCGAGCGCATCAATCGAGGCTTGCAGTGCCTTCGTCTCGATGCGGAGATTGAAACCTTCCTCGAACTCCAGAATGCGCGGGTCCACATAGAAACCCGTGAGCTTCGAGACCGCAGGATTTTCCTTGTCCTCGGCCATCTGTTTCAGCGAAATTGCGCCCATCGAAACCTCCTTCAAAAAATGTGATTGCTGCGGTAGCTTAGTTAGCTCCGATCTTTCGCAATGCGGCCGAAAGGTCGGTTTCGTTGATGCTGCGAAAAGCGGAGAACGTGACGCCTGCGAGCAAGATTTCATCCCACACGCCCATCGTGTCGCGGTAGATGACGCGATGCGTCGCGAGATTCACTCCGTCTCGGGCAATGTCGGCCAAGACTGCTTGCACGTCGTTGGTCACACTGCGCCCGTTGTCGTGGTCAACAATGCACACAACATTTCCGCGCAACTCCCACGTAAAATCGGCACGGGGTGCGTCGCCAAACAAGTTTCTACTCATGTCGCTCGACTCCTTGATCTTGAGTTTGATCCGACAAACCGGCCCGACTCCAAACGAAAGCGAAAGCGGATCGGTAAGAGGTTTCCCGCAGTTCTGACAGTTCATATCCTCTCACCAGCCCTGATAAACCACGTCGAGGTTATACGACGGTTCGTTCCAAGCAAAATAAAACGTGCTCAACGGCGCGGGTACTTCGTACACAAAGCGCTTGTGATTCTTCTTTGCGTACCTCACCGCCTCATCCTTGCTCGCGAAACGCGGCCAACTCGGATAGTGCGAGTCGTTGTATTCCGGCATGACTATTTCTCCGCTAACCATGAAAACTATTCTACCCTACGTAATTCGTCGTGTCTATACGTTAGGCGATTGATTGTTTAGATAGGGTAGGGCGCGTGATAGACGATATGAATTACCGTATCGGCGCGGCCGGCCGACCTCCTTTCTGCAAAGCCAAACGGGGCCGTCGATGAAAGACAGGTCTCGAACCCGTCGATGATGTCCCTTGCCCGGCAGTCCGGGGGGACTGCCGGGTGATCCGGTAGGGGGCCGGGTCGGTAGACCTCTCGGCCGCCTTGGCGGGCGAGACCCCCGTATCCCGGATCAGGACATCGACGGCCACGGGCCCAGGCACACCACTGCCGGCGCGAATGCGGTTGCGGCCCAGCTCGTGCGATCCATAGCAAAACGCCCCAGCGCGGCGAGCTGCTGGGGCGTCTGACGAGGTTGATATTGTGTTTAAGTCGGCGCGCGTTGCGTGACCTTGAGCTGTCCTTTCAAGTGTCCTTCGAGCAATTCAATTTCATAGAACAGGCCGCCGTGCAGGGTCATCGTCTTGCCAGTGTAACGCGCGAGGTCGCCGCGCCAATAGCAAGTCTTCATTGTCACTCCTTTTCGTGATCGCCGCTCGTAGCGGGCAGTGGTTATTTCGACTTCGCAAGCTCGCTGTATATCCAATCGTTGACTGGCTTCAACGTCTCTTCGAGATTTGTTGTGTAGTCCGTCAGCACGTCGATGCCGTTGCCGTACACCATCAGAATCCAACCATTGCGACGAGGCTCGGCATCCGCAACGCTATCGCGAGTCCATACATAGATGCGGTCGGAACAGGTCGCGCTCATTTCGCGAATGATCTTGTGTTCTTCGTGAAGAACAGGCGTTTCGGCCTCGCCGTCGTCAATGCTGATACCGTAGCCGGCGGCCAGCAACGCGGACACGACGCGGCGAGCGATCTTGCTTTCAGTTTTGTCCATCAACGTTCCCCTTTTGCCATCGCCCGCCGTAGCGGGCTGCGTTGTCAGGCTGCGCGGTAGTAGTCCGACTTCAAGCCAAACTCTTCCGCCGCAATCGTGTTTGCAGCGTCTACACCGATCTTGTCTGCAAGCCATTGCACCGATTGCTTGCGCTCTTCCATTGTGATGCTGTTTTCCAGATTGATGCGGAACTCTGCTACGGCATTGCTGATTTGGTAGATGTCCATCGTTGTTCTCCGTCGCGGTTAAACGCTGTAGCGGCGTGATGGTTAAGCCGGAACGACGACATAGTAGTGACGGTGGCCGCTTCTGGCTGCACCGTCATTCGCCATTGCTGCGACACGCAAAGCTGTTGCCTCGTCGTCGTAAGTGCAGGTCACTGTGCGGGTCCACGAGTCAAGCTCTGTTAAAACGATTTGCCATTTCATCGCCGTTCTCTTCGTCGTTGGATGTCAATCTTCGCGGAGTGGATCAGGCGGTTCGCACGATGTCGTTTGCGGTCTCGCGCGATGCGAAGAGGCGGCCTGTGCGGTGCCACGATTCACGGACTTCGTTTGTATAGTTGCCTTTGCAGCCGAAGTCATGACGCGACGACACAACGCTGACCGACACAATTTCACCGCAGCGGGTGATGTAGTTGCCCGGCTCGACAATGACGGTCGGAAGGCAAACCAGCGGTGCAAAGTAAGCAGTGTTGCGTGACATTTTCGGCGTTCCTGATCGCTTATCGTGAAAACCATTCTACCTTATGTATATCGTCCGGTCTATACGTTAGGCGATTAATTGTTTAGATAGGGTAGGGCGCGTGATAGACGATGTGAATTACAGTATCGGCGCGGCCGACCGACCTCCTTTCTGCAAAGCCAAACGGGGCCGGCGATGAAAGACAGGTCTCGAACCCGTCGATGATGTCCCTTGCCCGGCAGTCCGGGGGACTGCCGGGTGATCCGGTAGGGGGCCGGGTCGGTAGACCTCTCGGCCGCCTTGGCGGGCGAGACCCCCGTATCCCGGATCAGGACATCGACGGCCACGGGCCCAGGCACACCACTGCCGGCGCGAATGCGGTTGCGGCCCAGCTCGTGCGATCCATAGCAAAACGCCCCAGCGCGGCGAGCTGCTGGGGCGTTTTAGAGCGGCGGCGCAAACCGGTTATTCGGTCGATCTAATGCGAAAGTCCGCAGCGTCCAAGTCGCTTTGCGGGTCGTCCAGAAACACACGCTCGATGTACGCCTGCGCATCGTTTTCGGTTTGAAACGGCGTGGCGTGCCGCAAGTCCTTCCACTCGCGGCGCGTGCCTGCCGCGTTCACTTGACGACTTTGAATCTTGAACATTTCCCCTCCGAGGCGGGCGAACTGCGCACAGCCGAATGTGATACGAAAAGCCGCTCCCAAAGGCGGCCGCTTTGGGCTTGCCGATCAGTCGCGGTCGTCGCGCTTCCGATCCATGCCGGTGCAGCGGTACGTGAACTGCGGATTCAGAACCTCGCGGGCCAGGCGTTCAGCATGCTCTGCATCAACAGCCTTAATCCCGGAAACAGAGAGTTCAACATCCGTTTCGTTGACACCGAAATCCACCGCCCACACACCTTGCGTCTCTTGCTGAACTTGTGCCGTCCCTACCTCGACGGGATGACGGTACTCGCTTCCGATGAATGGCATTTCATAACTCCACGTTAGGCCGAAATAACGGCGATTGTTGTCTGCGCCGGCATGACCGGGATGCGATCAATGCTCGGCCGCGCCCTGCATCGAGATTCTATGCCTTCCAGAGAAAGCCTCTTGGGTGGGGAGCAACCCCTAGCCAGTTAGAGGCCGTGTTGAAGCTGGTAGACGGCCATACCGTCCACGTCGCGCCCCTTGAATACCGGCTCAGTTTCGATCCGTGTCTTCATCTGCTCGAACTCACGGGCGTCCTCTGCTGCCATTGGTACGCCGCCAAGAGGCGTCCAGGCCGGATCGTCGCACATGCGGGTGGCGTGGTACGCGGCGCTATGCGAGCTGAAACGGCCGACGTGCTCACCTCCGGCCGACAGGAAGACGTTACACCCGATAATCGTCAAATTTTCCCTACGCATTTCCAGCCTCCATATCACTCGAAAAGGATTCCGGCGTTGTACAGGTCGATCAGCCGATGAAGGTCCGCAGAACTGTCGAAGTGATGCCGAATAGCAAGGTGGTCATCGGGGAAACGTTGTGCAACTCGGCCGCCTTCGATCTGCACGAAATCCCTGATCCTCGGGAAGACGGCGGTAGTGCCCTCGGGAACCACGTCGAGGACACCGGGACGGATGAGAACCCGCTTATCCACGCTTCCTTTCCTGTGTGAACCCCGCTTGGGTAGCTGTGTACTCGGCAGGAACGAACCGCCTTTGTAGAACTCACCGTTTCGCCCGACCTCTCCACCCTTGCGCGCGCGTCCTGCCGACATGGTTTTCTCTCCCGCTCATTGACGGTTCAAATTATACCTTATGTAATTCGTTGTGTCTATATTCATCAAGAGCGGAAACCGACATTAATCCAACGTCAGTTCCATCTGAGTAGACGCTCGAACCGGAATGATGCGAATGCCAGACGTGCGCGAGTCCAACGCATTGTCGGCGTCCCGGAACGTGTCACACAGAGCGGCGAAACGCGCACGGCTATCTTCGTCGCGCCTGACGCGGAAATCATCATCCACAACGTCATTCCGGCGTGCCCACTGGTTCCATGCGAAATTGCGGCCGAGCCCAACGTTTTTGGCATCGCGCGGGAAACCATCCGCGCTCCGCACCAACTCTTCCCAAGTAGCACCGAACTCCACTGCGTCGAACCGACTATGCCGGCCGGTCATTGCATTCCGCTCAAGTAGCAGGGCTCGTTCAAGTAGCTCCGGGTGGTTGGCTGCGAGCCAGTACAGCTCCCATTGCTTGGATGCCGGGCAGAAGAAGCAGGCCGACTTGACGGGAACCATGTCTGCACCGAGTGCATCGGTGATAGCCCGGACACAGTCAGGGCGAGCCCATCGGACAATCTGCAATGGATAGGCGTAGTCGAAATCGTCGCCATCCGTCTTCAGGTTGCTGGATCGGCGCATGTCGGCCGGCCCGCAGTCGTATCCGATCAGTTTGACGATGCGTTGACCGGACGCCCGCGTATCAAGCCAGAGTTGATGCGCAGGCCGAGCGTTCGGCCCTGACTTCACCCCTTTCAAGAACTGGTCTTGTGGTGCCTGCTTCCACTTCGAGCTGCACGATTTCATGCCAAACGCGAGCGACGGCATGGTTTCGTTCGCGAGACAGTTGCCGTATAGGTCGGCGTACCCGGTGGATGCCAAGGGAACCTTGCGGCAAATGTCGATCAGAGGCCAGTCCCATTCGCGCAGCACGTTGTTCACCTTTTCGATGTGCGCAATTGTTTCTGGCTTCTCCCCGCCTGTGTCGGCAAACGTGACGACATCGGGTCGTATGCCGGCGACGTGCAGCGCGACAAGCATCGCAGTCGAATCGACGCCCGATCCGAAGCACACAACTATGGCGCGACCAACGAGCGCGTTGCGAAGCGTCTGAATTTGCAGCTCAGAAAGTAGTTGCGCGATGCGTCCGGCTCGCGGTGTGTTGCAGAGTGCCATTCGAGCCCCGTCTACGAAAAGTAGCGAAGGGGAAGCACGGTCACAAGAATCTCGCTTCGATCCAAAACGCGCGCGAACGGGTTGGTATTCGCCCATCCGCATGTGTCTTCGTTGCGATACACGGTTTGCGGCAGGCCGAACGAATCGGCATGCGATTGTGCGCGTTCCACCGCGCTTTCCGCCTTGATATGCCAGACCTCCACCGCAATGCCTTTCATGTTCGCCGCCTCATGCCTAACTGGTGAATTCATTCTACTCCGCGTAATTCGCCAGGTCTATACGTTAGGCGATTGATTGTTTAGATAGGGTAGGGCGCGTGATAGACGATATGAATTACAGTATCGGCGCGGCCGACCGACCTCCTTTCTGCAAAGCCAAACGGGGCCGTCGATGAAAGACAGGTCTCGAACCCGTCGATGATGTCCCTTGCCCGGCAGTCCGGGGGACTGCCGGGTGATCCGGTAGGGGGCCGGGTCGGTAGACCTCTCGGCCGCCTTGGCGGGCGAGACCCCCGTATCCCGGATCAGGACATCGACGGCCACGGGCCCAGGCACACCACTGCCGGCGCGAATGCGCATTGGAGTTGCCAATTCGGGAAGGCATAATGCGCCTTTGACCGGGGAACGGTATATATCGGGGAGAGCACATGAAGGGAATGAAGGGACCAATCTTTCAGATTGGCATTGGCTTGTGGTTTTCGCTGGCCGTGATGGCGGGAGTCGAGTCCCGCTCGTGGAGCGCATTTTTCGCGCCGTTCTATATCGGGCTGTTTTTCGTTGCGCTCGGTCTCGCGAGCGATGCGCGGCGATCCGGCCGCCGGCCGTGGCAAATCGCAGGGAACGTGTTGATCGCGGGTTGCGCGCTACTGTTCGTGGGTTCGCTGATGAACACGGCGGAGCGGTTCTACCTCGTCAATGGAGAAAGCTATCCGCGCCTGCTCGCTCGCGACGTAGGGGCGGCGGATAGGGCTACGCTGGACGATCTGCACCGAAACCAGTGTAAGGGCGAGTTGATGGAAATCTATGGGAAAAAGGATGGGCTGTGGGTGATTCGATGCGGCTTCTCGTGGGTTGGTGGACACACGTTTGTCAGCGACGCGAATCCATATGGCGACAAGTTCGGGGGGATCACGAAATGAAAGTTGGCCGCTTCGTTATCGACTACTTGCTAGTGCCACTTGGCATGCCTTTACTGACGGCGGTGTACGCCGGCTACCATGCCTCAACAGAAATCGAGCCGGCCAGCTATGCGACATTGCGGGAAGCGTGGCCGCACCTTCATCAGCCGACGCGCAGCGCTATCGCGAGCGCAATGGACTCAGGCAGCGGCAAAATCAGCCGATGGCAATACATTCCGCTGTTTAACGCCGCATTGACCGATGCGGGCGGCCTGGTCATGGCGGGCAGCGAGGGTTCTGCGCAAGACGAACGGGCGAAGCTCAAAGCGGTAATTGCGTCGCCGGCAGGGAACGGACGCACCTGATACGGTATGCCGTGGCCCCGCAGCATTGTGCTGGGGGCCAGGGCGCATACCCGACCGTCACAGCGGACACAAACAGGTTCCGCGCTGTCACTCTGCATATCACTGACCGCCGCAATCGCGGCCGGCCGTTTGACATACATCCGCACTACAGAAACATCGGCGGTTCGGCCTCCGGGAGCCAGTCACAGGAAAAGTGTGCTCGACATGGAGTTGTGCGCGCTTGCGTATATCGCAGCGTCTATATTAAAGTATGGAGAACGACCGGCGGTTATGTGTGTGGTTTCTGCTGGGGAATGGGAATGCGGTTATCCACCGTCCGCCGGCGGCGGCCCGTGGATAACCGCACCGCGCCCCTGCCTCTTGCGGGCCGGGCGCTTTCCCATTCTGCGGGGCCGGTCTTGAACCGTTAGCGGTTTGACGTATCGCGAAACTGGTCTACAATGTACATACCATGTACATTGTAATGGGTGCCAAAATGGCGACAGCAACGGAAAGAATCGTCGTGCAGGTAACGACGCAGGAGAAAAAAGCAATCGGCAGCCGGGCGCGGCGGCTGGGCATGAACGTAAGCGAGCTGATGCGGGAAGCAGCGCAGCGGTTCACGCCCCCTGGCGAGGACAGCGAGGTTCTCGCACTTGTGGAGCGGGTCAACGCTTCAACGCAGGAAGCTAACGCGGCGCTCGATGACGCGCTCTCGTTTGTCGAAGAATCGAACAAGCGGATAGCCGCGATGAACCAAGGGGCTCGTTGATGGGTGTAACGGACAAGGTTTGGGATGCTCTAACGACTGTTATCAAGATGAACGACAAAGTGGTGTCGCTCGCGGGAACGGTCAAGGAACAGCAGACAAAAATCGAAAACCTGACGGAACGGGTGATCCGACTTGAAGCGGCACTTGAAATAGCGCTGCGCCTTTCGCCGGATCAGAAGCGGATAGGAAACTGAGGATACGATGCCGACGCAAAGACAGCGGGTTGAATCGGGCAAGCGGAATTACGCTGGCTCGGGAATCGAAAAGCGCAACACGGCACTGTCTGTCGCGTCGCGCACTGGTGCCGTGCGGCTGGCCGACGTGGAACAGGAACGGCTCGCGCGCATCAGCTCGCGCGTGACGACCGTGCTGGACTACTGCACCGATGCAAAGGTGGCTGGTGACCACATTGACGCCGGCAACGAACCGTATCTGCTCGTCCGTGACGTGTTGAATCAGGGCGAGTACCTGACGATACCGATCTACGACCGCCGGATTGAGGCGATAGAGGCCAGAACGGGGCTCTGCTGGATTCATCTTTCGCGCGGTGACGCGCTCGTAAAGCCGGACACACTGGTCTACTGGAAATAGGAGTTAGGACATGGAAAAAATGACGGCGGATGAGCAGGCCGCACTCGAACGATTGATCGGTCACGCCCAGCGCGAGACAGGTCAGGCACGCCGCGTCGCAGACTTTCTGCTCGCGTGGTGGAACCCTTCGAACTGCGGCGGGTTCGACATCACGACTGCCTGGGGACTCGATCAAGAAATCGCGGCGGACGTGGTGACTGTCTTCGGCCTCGCCGTTCGCTGCAACGCCTACCCGGATACACTCGGCTACGGAAACCAGTTTGAACAGATTGTTCGAGCGTGGCGGCCGGAGCTTGTTAGCTGAGGCGAAGCATGGCCGGGGACATCCATAACATGCTGGTCGCGCTCGGCGCGCGGTGGCTGAAAAAGCAAGGCTTCGGCGTAGTCGCGACTGAACTGGTTGCGGCGGGGATTACTGAGCAGGCTGACGTGATCGGGTTCCGCTCCAACTGTTCGGCACTGATCGAAGCGAAGGCTTCGCGGTCGGATTTTCTTGTCGATCATCGCAAGCCGCATAGGGCGGCCGGCGGGCTTGGGGTCTACCGCTTCTACCTGTGCCCGGCGGGCATCATACAGGCGGAAGAGCTGCCGAGCGGCTGGGGACTGCTGTACGCCGATGGCACGCGGGTTGTGGACGTGATACGACCGACAGGCAATATGTGGCCGCAGTACGGAGTAAATACAGGTGATTGGGGCAAATTCCAGCATGCGTCGAATGCGGAAGCGGAACGGCGTGTACTGTACTCGATTGCCCGTCGTCAAAAGGTTGTATAGCGAGAGTTGAGGTGACAGACATGAAACTTGGCGTCGAAAACGTCGAAACGATGACCCCTGAGCAGGAGCGGGATTTCTGGACTGTTTTTTCCGGCGATGTCGCTCGCGACGATGGCTCAGCGGTGAAGCAACATTTTGCCGCCGGCAACCCTGTGTATTGCCGGATGCCGGACACACCCGCTGGATTGATTGAAAAGCGCTTTCCTGACGGTCGGCGTCAGTATGTGAAGTGGGAGCGCGACGGCGAGCACGTAGTCTCCGAGGCGCGGGCATCGTGACGGCAGAGTACGCGCAGAGGCCGCAGCTTTGGATCGTCGCCGGCCCCAATGGAGCGGGCAAGACAACGTTGACGAGCAAGCACTTTGCCGGCCGTGTCCCCGTTGTGAACCCCGATGACATTGCCAACAGGATCAATCCCAACCATCAAGGATCGCGCGCGACGATGTTGCGAGCTGGGCGAATCGCGATAGCAGAACAGCAAGCATTGCTTGCGAAAGGTAAGAGCTTTGTTGTCGAAACGACGCTGACGGGAAAGCGGGAATTGAAGCTGATACAGCACGCCTCTGCGTTGGGATACAAGGTCAATCTCCTGTTCGTCGGTGTGCATGATGTCCAACTATCGGCGTCTCGGGTCGCGCAGCGCGTTGCGGTAGGGGGCCATGCGGTTCCTGCCGAGGACATATTTCGGCGCTTCAGCGTAAGCCTTGCTCACCTTGGTGAAGCATTACCGCTCGTGGACCGGGCCTTGGTGCTCGACAACAGCGGGCTTAAACGGCAGCTCTTGCTTTCGGTCGAAAACGGGCAACTGAAGTACGGTTCGAGGAACCTGCCAGAGTGGGCGAAGAGCGCGATTCCGGCAGCATTGCAGAAAGAAGCGAGCCAACGGCGCGCGATGAGAATCTGACGGACTGGCAGCGTTCAAGAGCCGGCGGCCCATGCGACGCGTAGGTAGAGGTCGGCGGGTTCGTGCTGCGCCCGCCTGCCGGCATTTACCGCGACTGCACGGCAACGTGTGTCACGTCCCCGGCTCTGACCCGTTCCTGAATCATTCCGTGGGCCGTCTGGATTTCGCCCTGCGAGGCGGTCTCAATTTGCCGGTCATGGATCGCTATTGCATCGCGGATCATGCGATAGCAGTCGTCGGATATGATCCAGCGGCCAGCGTCCAGACTGACTGCGTTTGAGGCCACTAGTGCATCCTGCGCAGCAGCGATGCGGTCGCGACCATCGGCGCAAACGCCCAGCTCGGCCAGGGCTGCGGCCAGGTTGATCGAGTAGGCCAGTTGGTTCATGTTCGAGTCGTTGCCGTGGCCGTCTTTCAGCGCATCAAGTGCAAGGTAACAAGCGATGCCGACCGTCGTTGCGTTGGTGGCGGGCAACGGCGTTGCCCGATTAAGGACCAGCCGCATCAGCATGGACGAGCTGCGCTGGCGATTGCTGGCCTTATGAGGATGCTTTCTCATGTTTTCCTCGCTGTTCCGGTTAGGCCCGTAGTCGAGCGATCTGATACGAGAGACCGCCCACGATGTCATCGCAGTCTCCATCGTCAAGCCCGTCTATTCCCGTTTGCCGCAGAAGGGCAATAAGCGTCACACCGTCGCGGCGAGCGTGCCATACCGCATCAAGATAGTCGATATCGCCGCTCATCAGCAGCTCTGCGTACTGGCGAGCAAGGGCTTCGAGAACAAGTGTCTCGTCGCTGTCGAACCCTCCAAATTCGGCTGGATCGAAGAGCAACGTTTGTGTGCCGGCAGGCGCGGCGGTTCTACTTGCCGCGCGCATCTGCCGCTCGGCCCAAGCCTCCATGTGCTCGATCCTGAAGTCCATATCGCGGCCAGTCCGCCGCTCCGCGCGCGCTTGTACGTCCCACGCCATTGAGTCTACTGACGCGACGCGGCGATGCCCTGACAGGCGGGCAAGGGCGCTGCTTTTGACGCCAAAGAGGTGAAAACGGACGTGCGCGGGAAGGCTGCGCTCGAGCGCGTCCAGGATCGCAAGGATTCCGTCCGGCCCGTCGACGTTACGACGGCATACTGACCCGATCCCGACCAGCTCCGGCCATTCGAGCAAGGGTAGCCACTCGGCGCACGTCAGGTATTCATCTGGAGCCCATCCTTGCAGCACAGGCATCGGCATTGGCAGGCTCCGACGCCGCGCCTCCGCGCGACACTCAGCCAACATGCGAGCTGTCGCTGCGATCCGCAGCAACCGAAGCGGTCTATCGCCTGCGATCTGCGGTTCAACGCAGTAGTCCATCGCAGCGTGCCATGCCCAAGGGTGGGCCGCTACAAGGTCGTAGTAGTCGGAAACGGTCCAGCGGTAATCACCGTAGCGAACCGCCGCGACAAAGCCGGCTGAATCGAGCGCGGCATTGAGACCTGTGTACTGAGCAGGGTCCGGCAGACGGAACTTTCGGAAGAAGCCCTCGCGCTCATGCCCCCGTGGGTAGCTACTTGCAAACGCATTCGCGGAGAACAGAACGGGATAGGCGCGCTCGCGGGCTGCGGCCACCAGTCGGCCACCGGGCAGCGGTACGCCAACCCTGACCTGAACGGGGTGCCGGCTCATACACTAGCTCTCGTGGCTGCAAGCGGAAGCTCGGACGGGTCTACGCTAAATTCCAGCTCGACGCCGTAATCTTTAGCCAGGCGACGGGCGAGACGAAGTTGCCGTTCGTTCACAAGATCGCACGTCAGAATAAGATCGTGCGTTCGTACCTCGACAACAAAGTAGTTTCCCCGCGAACCCGAACGCCCCTGAACGCTTACTCGGCTAATCAGTTCGGCATCCTGTGCTTGTAAGACAGCGTGACGGGCGAGGTCGATTGCGGTCCCAACCTGCATTTCGTCTTGCCCGGTCATTGTCGGGCGCGCGACAGCGAGCGCGGCAATTGCACCGTTGAGGGCGTCCGTCATGGTCTGGATAAGTGACATCCTCTGCTCCGTTGTGTTTTTAATCCGGTCAAAAACCGGCATTGACACAATGATAGCAGCCGTATATCATGCTGTCTATATCCAATGTGAAGTAAAACCACCCGGGAGCAGATATGAGCCAACGCACGCTTATCACAGAACTCGAAGGCATCGAAACCACTGTCCTGATGGGATGGGATCGCCCGCTTCAGTATCACTTCATGGTGATCGAGCAAGGCGGAAACGACCCGCTCTATAGCAATCTGGACGATGACAACTCGGAGGATGCCGACCTTCAATACTTCCTCGACAAAGCAAAGCAGTTTGGCGTCACGATTCCCGATGCGATGGTAGAGCGACTGAAACAGGACAAGGAAAACGACACCGGAAATGCTGTGTCCTACTTCGATCAGCAGGGACAGGAAAGCACGCCCGGCCAGAGGGCGCAATGAGACGCCGAGAACGGCATATCGGCTAACGGGGACGGGCATGGGCATCTGGATTGAGTTTCGTTGCGAAAACCGAAGCAACCCGTCTGCTGCGGGATCGTCGCGCGGTCGATGCGAATCGCACAACAACAACGGTCCTATGGAGATGGCACGAGAGACGAACGACGATGTGCTGGATGCACTGCGGTCTCTTGGCAACGAGGCGCGCAAAGGTGGCTGGAAGCGCACGCGATACGGGTGGATTTGTGCCTATTGCGCAAGCCAGCCTACCGTGCTGACGGAGTTAAAGGCGAGCTGGGAGGAAAGCGGTGATGAGTGACGAACAGAAGCGGTCCCCAGGCGGGACTCCGGCTGGATCGAGCGAGGAATATAGCCCGATGGACTTCGTGTATACCGGTCTCCGGCTGAATGCGAAGGGCGAGCGATTCGTTTCAGTACGCGTTGTACTGGACGCTGGCACGCTGGGCGACGAAATGCTGTTCCAATACAGCCGGTCGCGTGATCTGAATGTGGGCGGCGTCTATCGCGGCGCGCACTTTTCGAAGTCAGGAGCACGCGGACTCGACAAGAGCCACCTTCGCTATTCCGGCCGATGGTCTGATGAGGGACTGCGGATTCAGTGGTCAAGCCTGCATGACGCAGCGGAGGCCGAGCGGCGAGTCCGAGCAATGGAAGCAGAAGAGGGTCGGGTGAGCGATCTGGAGAAAGCGCTTTTACCGGCAAGGCAACTCTATGACTCACTGCGCCGCCGATACGACAAGGCGGGGCTTGCTGCGCTAGAACAGGCCGTCCTCGCAGCTCTGCGCACCCCCCCGAGAAAGGTTGAAACTAAAGATTGAGGCCAGATTTTTCCGAGGAATCGGATAAACAAGCCGTGATACGCTTGAAAAAGACCCTCATAATTGCATGCGGCGACGCGCGCACGACCGGCAACCGGTTCGATTGCGTTGTGTAGGCCGGAATGTGCACGCGCAGCATTTGTTGGTGAAGACCTCCGACACTCAGCTGCTCGCTCGCATGCCCGAAACGTCCATCAGACGCGGGCGATGACCACAATTAGGTTATTTGCTGCATCGCGCAATTTCACCTCACGAACGTGGGTGCCTTCAGACGGAGCAGGGCTAACTTGGCTTAAAGCCCGGCACTCTTGCGGCCGATATACGAGTGCAATTCGTGATTGCTCGACCATCTGCGCATCTTGCATTAATATACTCGGTGAGTATATTTTTAGGAGGGCCGTGTGCCTACCATCAGCGCGTTTTTCGGAATCATCATCAGCATGTACTGGCGAGACCACAACCCCGCCCATTTTCACGCCCGCTATGGGGACTTTGAGGCGCTGGTCCGAATCGACACACTGGAGGTTATCCGGGGTTCGCTACCGAAACGGGCGCTCGCGCTCGTGCTGGAGTGGGCGTCGGAGCACCGGGCCGAACTCAATGAGGATTGGGAACTATGCCGCGCGCTCGCGACACCGAAACCCATTTCTCCCTTGGAGTGAGCATCATGATTGCATGGTACGTCACCGAGTTGAAGGCGTTGCCGGGCTACCGGCTAGAAGTGTCGTTTGCGGATGGATTACGGGGCGTCGTCGATATGTCAAAAGATGAATTCAGCGGTGTGTTCGCCCCGCTGGCCGACGAAGCCTATTTCGCGCTGGCTACGATCCGCGATGGCGTCGTGGTCTGGCCGAACGGGGTCGATATCGCGCCCGACGCGATGTACGACGAAGTGAACAGTCACAATTCGGGGATCGCAGCGTGAAGAAGGGAATGCCTCAAACGCAGCAGGAGTTTTTGCGTCACGCAATGAGCGAGTTGGGCATGACGCGCGAGCAGTTCGCAGAGCGGATCGGCGCGAAGAAACGCGCACTGGATAACTGGTTGCTTTCGCCCGATTCCAGCGAGTATCGGAGCATGCCCGATATGGCGTGGAAGTTTGTACGGGAGATTTTAGAGAATCGCAGTGAAAGTGCTTGACACTACTCATTGAGTATATACAATCGAAGCATACTCATTGAGTAAATTTACAGAAAAAGGCAATGAATAAAGCACAAGAAATTTTGTCGCTCGATGTTAGCGCGTTGCAGAAGTGCCGTTGGGCAGAAGGCAACGCCGTTGCCTTGGACCAGGACACCGCGCGTAACACTACCGTCTATCAGTACGCAGACGGCAGCGCGATCAAGTGCGTCGGCGTTACCCTCACGGCGCTCTGAAATTGAGCTAAGGAAAGCGGAGGTTATGACATGGCAGACGTAACGTTTCGAGTCACGATCAGCGAAGAACACGAAAGGAAGCTAGGGGCGCTCGCGGACGAAAAGGGAATTTCGCCCAACGAACTGATCGAACGGTTTATTGATAACGCGGCCGAGCGCAGCGAGGATTTAGGCGAGCTGCAACGCGCCCGACAACAGGGCTAGGAAAAGTCGCTTTGCCTGTCGTCGCGCATAGCATGTACCGATGCGATGCGCAGGCAATCCGGTCTAACGCTACGGAAGATTTGAAATGCGTGTGAAACAACCGAAATTCGAGACCCGTGAAGGGCAGGAGCTTCACACTCGCATCGAGACGATGACTGCGATTCAAAAGGCCAGAGGTGACACCGCAAAGTGGCTTACCGAAGAACGCCGCCGCTTCTGGAAATCGACGCTTCCGCTGATCGGGTTGGTGGCCGTTGTCCCGACTGCATTGTTTGCGGCCTTCGCAATCCACTCTGGCGATGATCCTTCGTGGGGTGTCAGTGGTGGCGTTCTTTTTGCCGCCATCCTCGTATTGAAAACGTACCCGCGTGCGTGAACACAGGGACAACGGAAAATTCGCCGCCGCGTGCGGCACTGGAAAATGGAAGGCTTCAAGAATGAAACGGTTACTTGACTTCGATGACCCTCCGCTCAACAGCGATTTTGGCTCCGGCCTATCAGCGGGTCTCTGCGCCGGACTGGTCGGTGTCGGCGCGATCCTAGGCAGCGTCGCGATGGGTGCTTTCGGGCTGGTTGGGATGGTCTGCGCATTGGCGAACTACTCGCTTCGCCGTGTGCCGGCACGCGGCTAACGCTAGGCAACGGAAAATCCGACTATGGACAACGAGACCAAAGCGCGCTTGCGCCCGATCTTGGCGAACAGTAAGCGCGGCAAGCCGAATACTCGCCGTGATGACGATTTCGCTGCACGCTGCTTTCACAAGTGGCCGAAGGAGTACGCCGAGCTTCGCGCGGAAGTCGTGGGCGAAGTGATCCGCTCACTGAATCCATTCAACTGATCGGAAAATCAAGATGAGCAAGAGACGGGACGTTGGCGAAGTTGTTCTGTTGCGCGACGATGAGGAAGGCCCGTACCTAGGGCGTATCGACGCATTGGACTCTGAGCGCCGGTATGAATGCCCGCGCTGCTCGTTCGATGCGGCACACGACCAAGAGTGTCGGGAGTGGCCGAATGTCGAGGTACTGAACGACAGCCGGCAACCGACCGGCCAGTTCGTGTACCACGTCACAGAATGCGAAATGAGCGATCCGGTCTGAACCGGATAGAACCACGGAAAATACACATGAGCACCAACACCGCGAGGCGGGGTCGCGCCATTGAATACACCGTCGCTGGATGCCTCGCTATCGCACTGATATTCGGCATCGTCCATCAAGTACGTCACGCCGTTGCAGTTCGTGATCGCGTCGAGGCGGTCGGAGCGGGGTGCAGGCCGGTGGTGGTTGCGCAAGCGAAGCTGCTCACTGAACAACATCCCGGCCTCAAGTGGTCGATTGGTGACACTCAAGTCCTGGGCGACATCGAGCCGGACCAGCCGGCGAACAACGCCTGCTCGGTGTCGATCACGTTCGACGTGGGCGGTCATCCTGACAAGGAACTTTGGCTGGTAGAGGCAATCGGCGGGCAGTTTCTCATCGGCTCCGCAAGGCTCGCTGGCGTCGAAACCATTCAATAAGACGGAAGATTGGGAAAACATGACGAAAGAAACTGGCGCGCGAGTGGCACGAAATCAACCGTGGGCAAACCCCGTGATCGGGGGCTTCCTGATGGTTGCGGCAAACTTTCTATTTGCTGATTCCGTACACCGGCTGCTCGACGGTCGCACGATCCTGGTCATAACGGCCTGCGGTAGCCTGCTTCTGATCTTGGGCGCGTGCGTCGCTGCGGTGTCGGCGACGAGCCGCGCGAAAGCGGTCTGCTATCTCGCCGTAGCGGTCGGCCTCGCGATGGCTCTGGTGTCCGTCATTCATTCACCGACCTAATTGCAACGGAAAATTCGGAAAGCGAGCGAAAGCGGGTTTCGTTAGCAAATAGCACAACGAAAAACTATGAATAACATGAAGCAAGGAAATCAATTTGCGATTCGCGCTGAGCCGGGCACCGGTCTATCCGTTGAAGCGGGAAACGCCACGCGGGCTGCAATCAAGGGAAAGCCAGTCATATTCGATCCGACCGGCGAATTCTTCGAACGCCGCCTTAACGATGACAAAATGAAACGCATTCCGATGCAGCCAGTGTTTCCGCCACGCACGATCATCAAGCCGCTTATCGGTCTTCTGGTGGCCGTGTCTGGTGGCCGTGTCTGGTGGCGGACGCAAAAGAGGCGCTGAAGGAAGACGACCTACGCCTATGAATGGGCTAACGACCAGATAGCACGGAAAACATCGTGGACTTCAATTGACGGGGAGTAGTAAATGAAGCGAAGAACATGGAAGCGGACGGTACGCGGCGCACATATGCGTCTGCGACTTCAAGCGGAGCGCATCAAGACGTGGCGTGGATTCTGGATGACTCCGGCCTACGCGTGGATTCGCCGCGTGCTCGGCAAGCAGGATGCTTGGAGCGTCGCACAACCGAAGTTGGAAGCGCTGGACAAGCGACGTTGGCGTATCGCACGCCGCTACGGAATGTGACCAAGGAAGATTCGAACATGACGAAAGCGCAGCCCTACGGGCTTCTCCCTATCGTTGATGGGCCGTGGAAGGGTGGGAAGATGGCCCACGCAGTCGGGACATTCGAGACTGAGGGCGACGAGATAGCCATGCCGCACACCGCGCCGCTGTCGGGAGTCGAACGAGTGCGCTACTACAGACAGCACGGCGAAGCAGGGTTTGTGTGGAGCGTGGTAATTCCGCCAAACGTGGGTGAGCTGATGCTCGAAGAAGAAGCCGATATTCAACGCCTCATCGGCTGACTAGATTCATCGAAAAATTCGCCGCCACGCGCGGCACCGGAAAACAGTTGGCGCGAGCTGCGCCCCGCACGCGGCCGGATGCCCGAACAAGAGAGTGAATTGAAATGGCAGACGTATCGTTGATCGAAGAAATCCAGACCTACGCTGACGGCCGCAAAAGCGATGTAGCGCGTGGGGCAGAGACTCCGGCTCTGGCCGCGCTCATGGTCGAAAAATACGGTGAAGGCATCGCCAAAACCGTACACCTGTTTGGTGCGGATAACAGCCACATCGTGCGCGAAATCGACCGCCTGGTGCGAGAGATTGACCCGCAGTACCCGAAGCATCGGCAGTACCGATTTGAAGCTCGCCCGGCCGGTCTGTCGATCAACGGCGAAGTGTACTGAAGCCTCGGAAAATCAGGGGAGGGAGAAATGCTCGGTTGTTGCGGGTGCGAACAAGAGAAGTTCAGGAACGAGGATGGAACCGTTGATCCGCAACGGCTCGATGCCATCACTGCCGGTCTACGCGTAGCCGGATGGACAGAAGCGCAGGTAGCGAAAGTGGTTGCGTGCGATTGTCCATGCCACCGTGACGGCAGTGTGTGCCTTTGTTGATAGGAAAAGCCAGATGCACGCCATCGGAGAAGCCGTCTTGTTCACCTTCACAACTCCGGGCCGTAGTGGCGGCGTTCGCCACAAGCACTATGCACGCGGCGAGGTTGTGAAGGTCGGAGAAAAACGAATTTCAGTGCGAGTGCTGGACGATCCGACTCAGCATGTTTGGTGGCGTGAAGCGCACGTAGGCAAGATCAAAGTAATAGCACTCGGGGCGATCATCCCCGATCTGCAAGACTAAACGGAAAATTATGAAATGAAGCAATTTGCTTTGATGTTCATGCGCGAAAAAATTTGTCTCATATGCGGTCCCTAGCGCGAATCTTGACCTGTCCGCATGTTCGGAACCCGAGCGGGCAGTGATCAACGAGTATGTAGTCAAGGAAGCGCTGATTGACGGCCAGTAGCTAACAGAACGGGAAATCACAACATGTACGGAATGCTGTTCGCTGATATTGCGATGCTTGCGCTTGTAGCAGAGTCCATTCGGCTCGGGGAAGGTTTTCGGCGAGCTGTTGTATGGCGTGGCGCGTATCCGGTAGTGGCGTTCGCTGCCATTGGTGCGGCTGTCGAGTGGTTCGGCGTGCCGTTTGCGGTCTATGCAAGCATGTACGTCGCGGGACTTATCTCAGCCTTTATCGCGCCGCTAGTGGCAATCATTATTGACCATAGAGGCGGTCGAGGTGCGCGCAATGCCTCAAGCGTCTTGCGCGGAAAGACACCTATCTGACGCCACGGAAAATAAGACTATGTTTGAACACTATCGGTCCATCAATGCGGCATTCACGTTGGCCTCGGCCGGCACGGTACTGGTGGCACTCGGTGTCGCTTTTCTTTGCTCGACGGCGATTACGCTGATGCACGAGTTTGCGCACTTGGCCGCTGCACGCTCCTTTGGTCTGAGAGGACGCCTCGCGTTTTTCGCGCTTCGCGGCAAATCGAAAGTTTGGTTCTTCGGCATCATGGCCGCCAATTTCGATGACGCCGAGAGCTTCGCGATTGGCGCGGCACGGTTGAGGGTCGTGATCGCTGCCGGCCCCGTGTGTCATACCGCGCTGACGGTGCTGTGCCTCTACATGGGGCTCTCGCTTCAGGGGCCGGCGTGGCTGAGTCTCGGCGTCTCATTAGCGGGTGCAATCTATGCGCCCATTTCGCTGCTCAATTTCATGCCATTGCCGTTCGGCACGGATGGCTGGCGCTTGCTGTGGCCGATTACCGACGAGATGCGCGCCGCATCACAGGCCGCTCGCGCCGAAGGCAAGGCGCAATAGTAACAACGGGAAAGACATGAATTTATCAAACACCGCTGGCGTTCCACTGGACGGCAATCCGCTCGCTCTCTCTAACCGCGCTCTCAACGTCGGTGTCGCGGCAGCGGAACTCGTGGCGAGGCTGACTGGACTGTTGGACGAACTATCCGCTGAACAGCTCGTACTGCGTTCGCTTGAGCTGAGTGAAAGTGATCCGCGCGTCGTTGCGCTTGCGCAGGACTACGCATACACCCAGGTAGTTATCGAAACCACTTCAAAATCGCTGACGGAAGCGTGGACGCGGTTGCATACGCCGCCGAAGTCGTAACTATCGGGAAAGGGTTAGCCATGTTCAAAAGTCTTTTGATGTGCGGCGCTGCGCTCACCGCATCGTCGGTGATCCATGCGCAAATTCCGGTGGTCGGTGGGCCGGTGGATATCGACGGCGCGGTTTTGACTCAACGATGCGTTGACGCCGGGGTTGCTCGTGAAAATGTTTCTCTGCGTGCTTGTGTCGAGGACGCGCGTAGTCGCGCTATGCAATCCGTTGGTTTGTCCGCTCCCCCCGGCACCTACCGGTCGGCATTGAGCAGCGTATCTGTCACAGTGCCAGTTGTCGCCAAGGATTCCCGTACGTTTCTGGAATCAGCATCGGGACGTTTTCCTGTGTCGGGAACGTTGGTGATGAAGGCGGGCAATACGTGTGCATTTCAGACCTACTCAATTGAAAAACCCTTTGCGAATGATCCGATGCAGGAACCTCGGATCGAATCTAAGCAAGGCACATTTTCTTGCAGCAGCGATGGCTCGCCCCTTCTGCCGCCACTCTGACCACAACACACGTAGGGAAAAAATGACGCACGCTGGGTTCAAGGCATTGCTGGCCGTAACGCTGTTTGCAGCAGTTTCATCGGTGGTGCTTGCGGAAGGTTCGGGCAACCGTGGGGAGCGGACGGGCTGGCACGTTCACCAACCGACGCGGTTTATGGTGTCGGGTGTGCTGCGTAAGAACGGCACGACGGACGTTATCAAACCAATTCAAGCGATCATTGCCGCTGACACCGACGATAGCGCGATCAGGATGTTCGAGAAGACCGCCCGGCATGACTACCCGGCTTACTCACTGATTGCCACGCTGGCATCGCCCGTACCTGCGGCAGGCAACTGCGAGAACGCTATCTGAACCACGGAAAATCATCATGAGCGGGGATCGCGGAAGAGCCCGTAGCTCGCAACGCAAGCAATCGACGGGGGCGGTTGGGGACCGGTACAATCTGGCTTCCCACAACCCTAGTGCCCCGCACGCGCAATGGCGACACAAGAAAATCCGGTCCTGTACGGCGAAGAGGCCGCCGCACTTCGTAAGAAGGCCGGACTTACCCAGCAACAATTATCCGAACGCTGGGGGTTAAGTCGCTCGCAAATCGGCCGTTATGAGAGAACGGGATGCCCCGTTCCTCCACGCGAAGCTGATGCCTACCGTGGTCTGACCGTCAAGCAATCAATCTAGCGCCAAAATGTTGCGTGGACGCGGCAAATGCTGCATCCATGCGCTAAAATACAACCCTTACGGCTATGCCGCAAAAGGGGGCGCGTCTGTGATGCACAAACAATCAGGAACGAGCGAATGCCAGGTAAAGGCGGGGCTTGCGGCCAATGTGCCGCGAAGTCGATTCATGCCCGGCCGAAGCTGGCCGGCGTCGTTGATGGGGAAGGGTATGGGATTGAAAGTTTCGCGGCTCGCGATGGCACTGTACTGTGCTGCGGGCATGATGACGGGGCTGCTGTGCGTGGCTGGGCCGGCGGTCGCGCAACAGGCGTCATGGGATGACGGTCAAGACGATATACCGTTGAAACCAGTTGCAGACGGCGGAACATCGGCATTGGAATCGGCTTCGGCCCCGGTAGCGGCGTCAGCATCAGTTCCGTACAGGCACTATTCGAACAATCGGCAAACTAACGCGAGACTGAACGCGGTCTTCGACATCATTGCCACGCAAGGGGACGGGCTCGTGTGGGACAGCGAGCATCACCTTGTGCAACCGAAGATGCCTGTCGGCAATGTCGCCGCAACAGGGGCAGGTACGGCGGGAGTGCAAACCGCCGCAGTGCCCGTACCGAACGTCAAAACGGCCGCCGTGAGCGTGCCGGCCAGCGAGGCGCATGCTGCGTCTTCCCCAACAACGACGATAGCGAGCGCGGGAGCGCCCATCGGTGCGTCGACGCCATCGACGCCGAGTGTGCCGCCGGCCCCTGCGCCGCAAACGTGGGCTTTCGCCGCAAGCGGATCGCTACAGGAAACGTTGATTTCGTGGGCGCGACAGGCTGGCTGGGAAACGCCGGCTTGGCAAGCGTCGCAGCCGTACACCATCATGAGCACCCAGCCGATTACCGGGACGTTCCTCGATGCCGTCAAGGCCATCGCGACAGCCGAACCGGGTCTCGACATAAACATGTCGATGACGAAGCGGACACTAAAAATTGTCGATCACAAAGGAATATAGACATAGTGATTGACAGCGTACTTCACATTGTCTATAGTTGAGTCATCGCAAACCACGGGAGAACGTTGTGCAAAAAAGGAACTTGATTTCGGCGGCGTCCATGCTGACGGCCGCAATGCTGGCAGCGGCCATCTTGACCGGCTGCGGCGGCGGTGGTGGTGGCGGCGGTTCGCCGTCGCAATCGGGTACGGGCAGCGGCGGCACGTCGACGCCCGTGACGCCTGCGAACGCGACCGATCCGTACACGGGTTCGCCGGCCACCGGAACGGCCACGGCGCAAATCTCTGGACAGGTGGTGAGCGGCCCCACTACTGGCGCAACGGTCATGGCTTACGCGCTCAACGCGGACGGTACGAACGGGTCTGCTATCGGCTCGGCCGTGACCGATCCGAGCGGCGCGTTCACCATGACGCTGACGCAAGCCCCCACGGGAATGATTCGTCTCGTCGCTACGGGCGGCACGTTCACGTCGGAAGCGGACAGCTCGACGCAGAAAAACGTTTCGATGGAACTGGTTGCGCCGTATGTTACGACGACGCTCAATTCGTTCGTGATTACTCCGCTCACGCACTATGCGTCGCAGCGAATTTCGTATCTCGCCTCGCAAGGCAAAACTCTTTTGCAGGCGTATGCAACCGCTTCGTCGGCCGCGCTTCAGCTCGTGACGGGAACGGACGTGATCGACTCGGGCAACCGGACGCATGGGGGTGTCGATTACCTGTCCATCGTGCCGGGCTCGTCGCAAGACACGCTGAATTCGTACTCGGATGCGCTGACGGGCCTCGAATACTATGGCGTGAAATATGATCTGCCGTCGCATACGACTCTGCGCATTCTGGTCGCCACGACGCTCGCGGGCAACGACAACGTGACGGACACCAGCGGCCAATCTGTCAACGTGGGGGTGTGGTCGGCCGGCACGTTTGACGAAACGCAACCGCCTACAGTCTCAACGATGACCGGCGGTATCTCGGTGCAGGATGGCGTCACGAGCATCGTCCAACAGATGGATGCGGTGGTGGCTTGCAACAGTGGCGATCACGCGAGCTTTTACGCGCGTTTCCCGCTCGCGACCGGGCAATCCGACTATCTGGATAGCTCGACGTGCGCAACCTATACCTCGAACATGAACGCGATCAAAGCGAAGATCGCGACCAATAACCGGAGCAAGTTCCAAGGCTGATAAGCATCTTGCCGGCAACGTGGTGAGAATGGCCCGGAGAAATCCGGGCCTTCTTGTTTGTAGAGCGCATTCATACCTTGTTAAGATATTCGGACAATAGTCTGCTGCGGACTATTGTCAACAAAGCGAAAATTCCGGCCATATAGATAGGCCGAGAATTTGAACAGCCCAGCTAACTACGCCTTCGGAAAGGCGCTCCGTTCCCTACGAGCTAGACGGGGCATGTCGCAGTACAGCCTGGCTAACGAGGCGAACCTCGACCGAAGCTATATCTCGCTGCTCGAACGTGGGCACCGCTCTCCCACGCTCGAAACAATGTGTTCACTCGCCCACGCATTGAACGTCTCTCTCGGAGAAATGGTCTTCGTTGTTGAGTCGTTTCTTAGTGCCAAGAAGTAAGCTGTTGGGCGTCAACGTTGTGGCTCAAAATTGACAGACTCGAATGAAGAGGGCGGATCACTCACCATCCGCCAGGCGCTGAAGAAGTACAACGAACGCATTTCGGTCAACAAGAAAGGCTGCAAGCAGGAGAAGTACCGCGCCTCGACCATCTGCAAAACGTTTCTTGGGAAAGTCCCAATCAGCCAAGCCAGTACGGTAGACATCGCGAACTACCGGGATATCAGGCTTGCGACCATATCGAGAACGACTAACCGGCCGGTCTCACCAAATACAGTTCGTCTCGAACTTGCCCTGTTGAGCGACCTGTTCAACATCGCTCGTATCGAGTGGGGTGTTGCCGTCGACAACCCCGTTATGCGAGTTCGCAAGCCAAAGATTCCGCCCGGCCGGGAAAGACGTTTGACGTGGGGTGAAGAGAGGCGAATCCTTCGCGGCGCATCGCTATACCGCAACGAACAGTTCTACTCGGTTATCGTGCTCGCGATCGAGACGGCGATGCGACAGGGCGAAATCCTTGGCCTGACATGGGAAAACATCGACCTGCGCGTTCGGATAGCCCATCTGCCGGCGACAAAGAATGGAACGAAGCGCGACGTGCCGCTATCGTTGCGGGCCGTCGACGCACTGACCCGGTTAGGCGTCAAGACAGAAGGTCCGGTATTTAACTATACGTCGGCCGGCTTCAAGTCCGCGTGGCGAACACTGCTCGAACGTATCGGCATGGTGGACTTGCATTTCCACGACCTCCGGCACGAGGCGATATCGCGGCTTTTCGAATTGGGAACGCTGGACATGATGGAAGTTGCGACGATCAGCGGTCACAAGTCAATGCAGATGCTCAAGCGTTACACGCACCTCAAGGCATCGAACCTAGTCGCGAAGCTAGACGGCAAAAAAGTGCTGAACAGGGGCAGACGCGTTATTTCGCAAACGGTAGTCCCTTACCCGGCGGCCGTCTCGAAAACCGACGAAGGCGTTGTTCTTCAGTTCATGGACTTTGAGCACCTACGCCTGCAAGGGCGTGATGCAGGCGAGGTTGCCGCTCGCGCACGCGACGTACTGTTGCGCGAGCTGGTGAACATCATGAAGGGATCGAAGAGGGCTCCGCTGCCAACGCCGCCGCTCGAATATAGCGACAGCACGCATGTACTGCTGATAGACCCTTTGTAGTATTCGCCTTGCCAATCCGGTCTGTGGACTGCTGGGGCACAATTCAATCCGAAACTTTATACGCAAGTCTCGGGCAACAGCGGCACCATAGGGCCGTACAACTGGTGCTTCCTGATGGACACGACAGTCACCGATTCAAGTGCTTTTGGAACATCCGGTGTAACTTTGGTCGCGGACAACGGGCCGGGAAATCGGTATTTCAATGCGTACAACTCCCATGCCGGAGCAACAAATCCAATTACCGTCGCGTGCTTTTAGGTGATTGCCAATCCGGTGTGTGGACGGCGGCCGGATCGGTCAGCACTATTGCGGTCGATTCGGGAGGATGGCAGTCGTCCGCGATTGCTGCGTGCCCTGCACCGTACACGCTGACGGGTGGGAGTTGCGACATGTATCGCGGAAGCGATGGGCGGGAAATTAGCCCGCGTACATGCGCGCCTTCTGGCAACGCGTATTACTGCAATGAAGGAAACGGCGGTTCCTGCATCGCACATGCCATTTGCGCGCAGTAGCGTCCTTTTCGGAGAGTATCGGATAGGGACGCTCAGGAACGCTGCTGGACTCGAACCGATGATCGCCGAGTCCAGCAGGAGCGGGCACAGGCTAAATTTTCATGCAGGCGGCCCAAACCTGTACTGATCCGCCGTTACACCGAGCGTACCAACCGCCGTCGTTCCCCCAAAAGCTCGATTCCAAATTTCCGCCTTGGCAGGCACCACCGCCTGCTACGACTTGCTGCCCGGCTGGGCAATATGCCTCTGCGCTATTCGACGCTCCCAGCACGGTTGTTCCGCCTACGGTGATGGTTGGGGTAGGTGATTTCCACACACCGGATTGGCAA
>Ga0310811_10001552_pt1 | contig 28661 bp, 18 predicted proteins | sample YCmetagenome_FD_207642 | JGI IMG/M metagenome (GOLD analysis project Ga0310811, IMG submission 207642) | Soil microbial communities from experimental microcosm in Duke University, North Carolina, United States - YC | ecosystem: Engineered > Artificial ecosystem > Soil microcosm > Unclassified ... | reverse complement strand
AAAGGTCTGAAACTGGTACGCGATAATGTGCCAGTGCCAATTATCGCCGACGAGAGTTGTGTGACGGTCGATGATATTCCACAGGTCAGCGAATGCGCTGATGGCATTAACATCAAGCTCATGAAATGTGGTGGCATCAATAATGCGCTGAAGATGATCCATACCGCACGAGCACATAACCTCCGTATTATGATCGGTTGTATGATCGAAAGCTCATTGGCAATCACCGCAGCGGCTCATCTCACACCGCTGGTTGACTACGCGGACCTGGATGGTCACCTACTCATCAAAGATGATCCTTTTGTCGGCGTGCAGGTCGAAAAAGGCAAACTTGTGTTGCCAGAAACACCGGGTCTGGGTGTGAAAGAACGCTAGCAAAACAAAAAATGTTGAAAAACGCCGGGAAATGTTTCGCATTGTCTTCACTCAGAAACATTTCCCGGCATTTTTGTATCTGCATGCAAAATAGACAGACCGTTCTGTCTATTTCAACTCATCACCGTATGTAGTGACAATTTACTTATAATAGGCACAAATTCCATAGACAGACCGTTCTGTCTATTCCTAACTGTGGTCGTATACGCTGATAAATCTATTCATAAAAAGCCTGATCAGGTAGACAGAACGGTCTGTCTATCATCTGAGGTGATAACGCTCCTTGTACGCTACACTTTTTTCATATACTTATCCTATATCTAAACTTTTTTACTCCCTGCTGCGCTTTCCTGACATGCAACTGAGAAATGCCCACATGCATTTCTAGCTATGAGAGGTACATTTCTGAATGCATCCAGGTATTGCCTATGCTATAATAAAAGCCACGAGCGGCAATTTCCGCGCCAACTGTATCTGTAAGAGGAGTATTATGCCAACACGAAACGACGCTTACGTATTAATGACCACGCATGTCAAAAATATCAGTTTACAGAGACATATGCTCTCGGTTGAAGCCGCTATGCGGGCCTATGCACAGAAATATGGTGAAGACAAAGAACTCTGGAGTATCGCAGGTCTTTTGCATGACTGCGATTATGAAGAATATCCAGATTTAGCACAGCATACACAAATAGCAGCGGAATGGCTACGTAACGATGGCTATGATGATCGCATTATTTATGCCATTCTCGCACACAATGATCTGAATGAAGCTACCAATCCTCGTACTGATCTGATGTCAAAGGCGCTCTATGCCTGCGATGAGGTGACGGGGATGATTACTGCGACAGCATTGGTACGCCCTAACAAAAGTATCCTGGGTCTGGAAACCTCTTCCGTACGCAAAAAGATGAAAGCGAAGGGGTTCGCCGCTGGTGTCAACCGCGACGATCTGGTGAAAGGTGCCGAGGGGCTTAACCTTGATTTAAATGAGCACATCACATTTGTCATTCAGGCAATGACGACGATCGCCCCGGATCTTGGTCTGGCTGGCACGCCAGCGCAAGAAGAAGTAGCTCAGCCGTAAGTAGACGATCTGCTTTATTATCGTTAGCATATCGATAAACTGCACTATTTCCTTGTGCAGTTTATCAGTTCTCTTTGCTTAAATAACCATGCAAAGTCAGAATTCGCAACAACAGATCTTCATGGTTAGCGAGCTTGCCGAATATGAATACTGTCCTCTCATCTGGTGGAACGAGCAATATGAACCGCTGGTACAAGCCGATAATGAGGAACTATTCGCTCGACTCGTTGAGATGGAGCATAATTATGGTCAACAGGCAACGGCGTTCCCTGAATATCAGGTGATCGAGCAGATTCTGGTGCGCCGTAATGCCTTCTCGGAGTCCGACGATCCAGAAGGTTTCGAACGTCTGGAACAGGATGAGTACGAATACGAGATAGCCGAAGAACAGGACGAGGTGCCAGATACACACCGCAAACTACGTCAACTCCAATTCTTCGCTATTGTCACACTAACGCTCGCACTCTTTGTACTTCTGGTTGCCTGGATCAGTATGTCACTTCCCTGATATGTGCGGCCATTTAAAAAAAAGATGCAATGGAAGGAACGCATACGCGTAAGAGGATAAAAAATGACCATTAGTAGCATTCTCTTTCCCGTTGGGATCGGCCTCTTACTCCTATCGTCTGCGCTCTTTATTTTGATGCTCAATGAGCGCAAAGAGCAGGAACAACGTCTGGTTGAAGAGTATCACCATACTCACCAGCTTCCAATGGGTGAGTTGGTCTATGAAGATGCTGATCAGCAGGGGGAACTGCTGACTTCTGACCAATTCCCATTAGCCGGAAAACCCACGTATGTCGTAAAGATTCCTGATTCACGCCTTGTACCCATCGAGGTCAAACCCATCGAGATCAATGCGATGAAACCCTCCAGCAACGATGCGATCCAGATTGCCGCATATTGCCTGATCCTTGAAGATTACTCTGATGAGCCACCAACACATGGCATTCTACGCTACGCCGACCGTGAATTCACGATTGATTACACACCCGCATTGCGCCGAAAGGTGATCCGTTTTCTCAATGAGATGGCGGTCTGCACCGAACAATATCCCCCAACGCTCCAAAAACAGAAGGTAACTAAATGCCGCTCCTGTATTTTCCAGCCACTTTGTCCCACCGGACAACAGATCAATAAAGAAAAAACCGCAAAATAGCCGTTCCGAGCATAAAACGCCGCTTGCGCGGCTAGCCTTTCGGCTCATCCGCATGTTAGGAAATATCTACCCATATTCATGCTGCAACGCCGCTTGCGCGGCTAGCCTTTCGGCTCATCCGCATGTTAGGAAATATCTACCCATATTCATGCTGCAACGCCGCTTGCGCGGCTAGCCTTTCGGCTCATCCGCATGTTAGGAAATAATATTCCGGACTATTAATTGACATTTCTCTCTCAGTAGGCATACACTAAGCAACAAATTACGGCCCATATTTTCTTTTTCTATGGCCTGACTACCCACACAATTTCAAGCAAAGAGAGAACAGTTATATGCATACAGCTCATGAAGTCGTCGAACTCAGTGGTCATATCATCGACTCCTGGACACTGCCTCGCGCCTGGGATACGATTATGGACCGTGGTGGCAATTTCGACGTGGAAGAAATGCACGTCGGCGCTACCAAAAACGATACCAGTTATGCCCGCATCAAGGTGACTGCACCAGATGAAAATACGTTAGATACGATTATCTCACAGCTCCAACAACTCGGCGCGGTCCTGCTACAAGCCAACGATGTACGTACAGAAATAGTAGAACAGGATGGGGTGCTCCCGGCACGCTTCTACTCCACCACGAATCTGGTCACACAGGTCCGTATCAACGGTCAGTGGATTGGCGTTGAACGGATTGAAATGGATGTCGCAATCGCTATTGATCGAGAGCATAACCGTGCTCATTGTGTGCCAATGCATGAAGTCCATACCGGAGACGAAATCGTTGTCGGTCATGATGGTATTCGTGTCATTCCATACACGCGTGAACGCGATCATGAAGATTTCGCTTTTATGCAGAGCGATGTTTCGTCCGAAAAGGTGAAGGTACTGGCGATCCATAATATCGCACGCCAGATGAAAGAGACACGTGCTCGTGGTGGAAAAATCCTGTTCGTACTGGGCCCGGCAGTTATTCATACTGGCGCGGGACGCTATGTTGCTGAACTGATTCGCACTGGCTACGTTCAGGCTATCTTTGGCGGCAATGCAATCATCACGCATGATATTGAGTCCGCACTATATGGAACATCACTTGGCGTGCAACTCCAGAGTGGTGAGCAGGTTGAAGGTGGACACCGTAATCACCTGCGGGCGATCAATGCTATTCGCAATGTTGGCTCAGTTGAGAAAGCAATCGAGGTTGGCCTGCTGAAAGATGGCATCACATATGAAGCCTACATACGGAATATCCCAATGGTGCTCGCAGGCTCCATACGTGATGATGGTCCAATGCCAGGAGTCATTTCTGATATGCAGATAGCGCAGGGACAGATGCGTGAAGTCATTCAGGATGGTATTGAGATGGCACTGATGATCTCTTCCATGCTGCATGCTATCGCAACCGGAAACCTGCTCCCTGCTCGTGTTCGGACAGTAGTCGTTGATATCAATCCAGCAGTCGTGACCAAATTATCTGATCGTGGTACCTTCCAGGCTGCCGGTCTGGTAACAGACGCCGAACTCTTCCTGCGCGAACTCGTTGAAGAGCTGAGCGAGTAACCAGACTACTCGCCCCTATCGTCAGCCAGCACTATCATCTGCTGTGCCAGTTGCCGTAGTGCATCTCGCAACTCCGCTGGCTGACGAATAGTAAAGGGGCAACAGAATGAAACAACGATACGAGCCATCCAATCCAGACTATTGGTAAAACAGCGGAAAAGAACGCCATTTTCAACCAGATCCAACGTTGCCAATGCAGGTGGTACCATATGTCGCGCCTCTTCTAGCGTCGTTTCCAACAGGATCTCCACCAACCATTTCCCCGGTGTCTGTGAAATTGAGCGCAGTACAACATCCAGACAATCAAAATTGTCCGGGCGCTGAAACTTCTCATCACAGATTTGCACGGCAACGATCCGATCCAGACGAAAATTCCGTATATCCAACCGGAGATGACAGAAACCAACCATATACCAGAAACCAGAGCGATAAACCAATCCATAAGGATCAACAACACGCTCCGTCTCCTGTGCCTCATACGCCTGATAGCGCATTGTTACACATTGTCGTCGCTGCGTCGCTATACTCAGAGAGACAACGACCTCCGCAGGTGGCATCGACGCTGGAGATGGCAGGTCCAGCGTCAATGTATCCTGCAATGCCTGCACACGATCACGGATCGTCACAGGTAAAACACGTTCAATCTTCGCTAACGCACCTTCCACAGCAGGCTCAGTCATTGCCAATCCCACTTTGCGCGTCATCAATAAACCCAACGTGATAGCCAGAGCTTCATCATCTGTGAACATTAAAGGGGGTAGCTTGAAACCGGGACGCAAACGATAAGAACCATAGCGCCCTCGCTCCGACTCAACCGGAATACCAAGATCCTGTAACATCGTCACATAACGCCGTACAGTACGTATATCAACTTCCAGACGTTCAGATAGTTCACGACCACTGATCTTCTGGCGTGACTGCAATAATTCCAGCACGGTAAGCACTCGTGTTGTAGGAAAATACATATACCCTCAAACAGTTCTTTCTTCGTCATTGCCATGATCACAATGCAATTTTACCTGACTCGGCAATGGTAGTAAGAACTATTATCGTTACATACCTTTATCCTGTGAAAGTTCTCCTGTTATACCCTCTCCTCGCCTGTTTCTAAAATCAAATGAGATCAGGGAACATAGAGATGCGATAAGCATAACAACAAATGTTACTGAGAATAATATAGAATTGTAACTAAAAAAATAAGCAACCATCAGTATCAATGCCACGGCGTTCGCAACAAATCCCAACAATTTAATCCTGTTTCTGGTCCTCACTTCAGTAAAATCCTTTCCCATTACTTTGTGCTTCCTATGTCCATTACGCACCTTACAGCGATGTGGTTTCACACAAGTTTTCACACCAATTTCTCACATAAACTGGTCTGCATTCAATTAAATCATTTCTCTACATATGAGACAACAAATGCAGCGTTATCTTAAGCAATTTGGAGCAGAAATCATAGAAACTGGAACTCTTCCAATCAGGGCGTATATTAACCTCTTTCTGCTGTACAATTATTACCAGATAATCATACATATCATAGTCAGGAAAGGGATTACCGTATATGGATAACAACACAGCACTGGTGATCATCGATATTCAGGTTGGCATGATGGAGAATAATCCACTTGCGCCTCCCATTCTGGAGAATATCAACCTATTGCTCACGCAGGCACGAGCAAATCAGATACCTGTCATCTATGTACAACACGATGAATTCTCAGGAAACGGATTAGTAGTCGGCACGCCAGACTGGCAGATACATCCAGCAATCACTCCACACGAACATGAGCCAGTCATCCACAAAGAATCGTCAGACTCTTTCCATCAAACAACCCTACAGAAAGAATTAGCACAACGAGGCATCCAACATCTGATCGTCGCTGGTGGTCAGACCGAATATTGTGTCGATACCACCATACGCAGAGCCACCAGTCTGGGCTATGACGTTACCCTGGTAAAGGATGCACATATCACATTTGATACGGATATTCTCACCGCGCCTCAGATTATTGCCTTCTATAACGACACGCTAGATGGCTATGCGACAGGCGATAAAAGCATTCGAGTGCAACCAACCAGCGAGATCAAAATGAATACAACCACAGCAGCAAGTTAACAACAGCCAGCTAATAGGATTGCAGCAGTATGAAGATTGAAGTTTCACAGGAAGAGGCACAGCGCTTTCTGGCTACCTACCATTTCCGACAGACTGACCTCCCGGGCGTGATCCAACGCCTGGGAACAGTGCAATACGATCCACTCAATCCCGTTGGACGGAATACTGATCTGGTCTTTCAGGCACGCATCCCCGACTATCACGTTGATGAATGGATGCCGTACGCCTATACGGAACGCCTGATTTATGATGCCTGGGACAAACAAGCATGTCTGGTCCCAACCTGTGACTGGGCCATGCGCGTCCATATACGCGAGAAATATCGTCCCTATCATGATCAGGAAATCCTCGATGCGGAAAAGGACGCAACGAAAACCATCTTCGCGGAGATCGATGCCCGTGGACCACTCTCGTCCCTCGATTTTACCGATACAACAACAATAGAAGATCAGCACACATGGTATGGTCAAACACGCACAAAACGTATCTTGCGCTCCATGTGGGCCTGCGGTCTCTTACTCACCCACCATCGTAAAGGCGGCAGACACTATTTTGACCGTCCTGAACGAGTCATCCCCGCGCATCACTTCGTCACAACACATCATCCAGACCTTGCAGCCTACTACCGCTGGATCATTACCAGACGACATCAGGCCACAGGACTCCTCCGTCCCACAGCCGAAGCCAGCATCTGGACCGCATGTGGCAATGCTGCGACAAGAAAAACCGCAATCCAACAACTGGTTGAAGATGGCACCCTGACCTCTGTCTCAGTCGGACCCAAACACTGGCAATACTACATGCCTACCAGTGCGCTTCCGCTATTACAGGCTCCAGAACTCGAAGAACGTGTCATCTTACTCGGACCACTTGATAGTCTGCTCTGGGATCGTAAAGCCATCCTGCAATTATTCCATTTTGATTACCAATGGGAAGTCTACAAACCACTGGCGCAACGCCGCTGGGGTTATTATGTCCTGCCAGTCTTCTATGGCAATCGCTTTATAGCCCGTCTGGACTCACGACGTGAAGGAAACGTCTGGCACATTCTCAACTGGTGGTGGGAAGACGATCTCACGCTGACAACCGATATGGGAGACGCATTGCGCAGAGCAATAGCACAATTTCTCTCGTATCTTCACGCTGATCAGCTCCATCTTGCGGAACATCTAGACCAAAAATTACAGGATATTTTGCTGCCACTCACCCAATAGGACCATACAAATAAAACAAAACTGAGAAAAGCTGGTATTATCATTAACGCGATATAAACATATCGTGAAACTTTCGTATATAATAGACTCAGATGGAAGGTTCATTTCTTTACCTTCAGATGAGCAAGTCACAGGCTGGCAATGCAAGTGGCAATTTTGCGTCCCTATGAATACTCCTATTTCATTGCATATGGATATGCTATTAGAAACAAAATAGGCTTGCATACTGAAAGAAGATTAAGTGGCGCTCATCAGCCAATAGTACATAGATTATCCTTCCATCTTTGCTATGCGGAAAGGTATAGTCATAGGCTTCTTTATCCCCAACACATGCTATTCAGGGAAGAATGACTATACAATAGCCAGTACAGCTTCAAGACACATTCATCTGTCATAGGGAACCGCCCGTGATAAAGATGGAACGTTCACACGCCAGATTTTCCTGTTCTCATTCGTTCTTCTTTAATGAGAGGATTTTCACTCTTTCTTAATGATTATGGGTATTATAAGAGTAATATGCAGCAATTTCAGCGATCAGCAATAACCAGACAACTCGTACCAAAGACACCGGGTCCGGGTACGATAATTGAGCAGATAAAGGACCATCCAGGCCTGGATGAGACAAATACCGAGGCAAGCAGACGATCACCTGCACGACAGGGGATTATGCATGTACGCATCGAACATTTTTACTGCACATTGGAGGAACAGCTAGATCCCTCCTTACGCGGTCAGAGCTATGTTATCGGCACAGGAACAGGACGTCCCAATGAGCCAGGTCGCATAATCGATGTCTCGCCTGCTGCTCAACGCCTCGGTCTGGTACCTGGCATGCCTCTGCGGCGAGCACATCGCATCGCCCCACGTACACGTTTTCTACCCGCATCCTATGATGCCTATCAACCCATCTTACAGAAACTCAAAGACCGTTATCGCACCTATTCACGCATTATTGAGTCAATCGCGGTTTCCGACGCCTTTATTGATCTGCATGGCAGTGAACTCACCTTCACATCTCCGGTGGAGATCGCAGAACAATTATGTGACGAAATCAGCGAAATGGGTCAGACAGCCCTTACAGGTATCGCGAGCGGTAAAACTATCGCCGAACTGGCCGCATTAATGAGTCGTAGAGATGGACGCCATGGCGTCTTATACATCCCACCGGGACGCGAAGCCTCCTTTGTCCAGACCTTGCCACTGACATTTCTGCTCAGACTACGCTCCATAGGAGCCAATCAGCCACAGATCACTGCCGAGCTAAAAGAACAGAACGATAGCCAGGGACAACCACAATACACCGAGGTTGAATGGAAAGGGGAACAATTCGATCCTGTCGCTATCTCTGAACTCGTTGCCCATTTACGCGATTTTGGTATTACAACCTTTGCCCAGGTAGCAGCGCTCACCGAAGAAGGACTGGTGCGGCGTCTCGGTCGACCCGGAGGTTGGCTATATCAGATCGCTAATGGCAATGATCAAAGTCTGGTTGTTCCTGATGCTCCACCCGTCAGCCAGAACGCACGCGTACACTTCCATCATCACGCCGATGCGGATGAAACCTGTAATGCGATTCGGAAACTGGCTGATTATCTGGGGTCACGACTACAAGAACAACATCTAAAAGGGCAATCTATCGCGCTCATTTTATGGCCGATACGCACCCGCAAAGATACACGCAAATTGGTCATGAGCGCAGAAGGAGAAGCCATTGGAGAAAGCGCTCCGGAAGAGACCATCGGTGGGCAGATGCAAATTTCACGCCATAGCGATGAGGCGGATATTATTGCCCATCATTCCTTGATGCTCTTCGCACACTATCACCGCTCAGGCATGCACTATGTACAGGTGCAATTACGTATTGGCGATATGATCTCTACCGCACCCACATTCTATACGCCACCAACACCACCATATGGTCGCCTGACACGCAAACTATAGAACAATAATACGCGAGACGGAGGACACAGGGGATATTGCTGCGAACCACCGTCTCTCTCATTTTGCTTTCTGCTCCTCCTGTATGTGGCGCAACATCTCCAATTCCTGCCGCCCACGTTCTTGCAGACCTGCCGTCCATCTATCCTTATATTTACGCAGCTCATGCACCAGTGTATGCGCAATTGCCAGATTACGGTACCATTTGTGATTCGCAGGCACAATATACCAGGGGGCAGCATCCGTATTACACTTGCTCAATGCATCCTCATATGCCTCCTGATACACCTTCCAGTATTTGCGTTCAGCAAAATCACTCGCGGAAATCTTCCAGGATTTATCTTTTTCCTGTACACGAGCCTGTAGACGCTCTGTCTGTTCCTCATAACTGATATACAAAAAAAACTTTAAAAGAATAGTACCATTGTCTACCAGCAATCTTTCAAAATGATTAATTTCCTCATAACGACCGCGCCAGACCTTTTCTGGTACCAGATCATGCACCCGCGCAATGAGCACATCTTCATAATGAGAACGATTAAAGATACCAATGACTCCTTTTCCAGGCGTCACAGCATGCACACGCCAGAGAAAATCATGCGCCAGTTCAATCTCTGTCGGCTGCTTAAAAGCATGAACAATACATCCCTGGGGATTGATCGCAGAAAAAACATGCCTGATTGTACCATCTTTACCACTGGTATCCATCCCCTGTAACACCATCAAAACGCTCTGCTGCCGTGCCGCAAACAGCAATTCCTGCAACTCACCGAGTTCTTTTCCCAGTTGAACCATCATTGTCTCAGCATCTTCACGCTTCATTTGTCCATCCGTATAGCCAGGATCGTACTCTTTGAGTTTTACTGACTCACCATTTTTCACGCTCCACACCAGACCATTAATCATGGTACGTGCCCCCTTTTGCGTACTGCATTACACTCATACAGCTATCACTCCTCTACCAGCATAAGAGATACAACAAAAACACCATATCGCAAGGCTAAACTAGCCTTATTCACTCAGAATAGCAGTACAAACAGTACTATCAGGACTGACAACCCTGCATGAGCACTATTATAATTAAAAATAGATGAGATAGAAGGCAAGGTGTTATACTATTTTCATCTTTCTCACTTTATCTCTACATCAACAAAACAAAATACATTCATTGATATTCACTAATAAAAATGACCTATCACATCAATAAATAGGATAACATCAACCATATAGTAAGAATAAATATACTGTAAGAAGAAAACCAAACAGAGTAAAGGAAAAGAGCCAATGCATCATACAGTGGTAACTACAACCACAGTGATACGTTGTGACATATTGAAACCGTAATCTTGTAGGAAAATCAAGAGGTAACAATGACGGTCCATTTACACCTGTCAGATACGTGGAGGCAACTCCATGTCTAAGGCGAAGGCACTAAAACGCAAACGATTAACCTCCTCGCAGTCAGAGCTGCAGACACAACAACATAATAATAATGCAACTAATGAGCAGACTTCAGAACATATCGGTCAACAGAATGAAGAACAGACGGATATCACACAATTCACCACGCAAAAGACCAATGCGATTGTAGAACCGACAACGGCATCCGCTACCGCTGCTGATGCAGCAAACGCAGAATCCTCTGCTGATATCGCTCAACTCGACACATACGAAAGCAAAGCAATCGTCAATCAACCAGCGGAACAGATGCCTGCCACAACTGCTGAACCAGGATCAACATCAATAAATACCGAACTTGAACCACCGCAGGAACATAAAGCTGTCTCTGCTGATATTTCCCAACTTGAAACCACAGAAAGCGCGGCAATAACAGATAGCACAGCAGCCAATAAACAGGCTCCCCATGAGACTGAACATGACCATGAAGGGTGTAAAGAGCGCAAATCAGACCAAAAGCAGGACTCCATCTCGCGCATGGAAACGGTACATGTTCCAATTCCACCCTCTACGCCTGTCGCTCAAAGTTCTTTACGGGACTATGCTCCAGTACCAAAAGCAAGAGCAATAGTGCCACCAACGCCAGTTCTACCCATAGAACCGGAACTCATGCCAGCAGCGCACCCGCAAACAGCAGGCAAGCCGGATAAACCAGATATCAGCATCGCTGCGTTCCAACGTTATGCAGCACCAGCGTGGGATAGCATCGCACACAGTTTTCATTTACGGAGAAAACTGGCATTCTGGCGACGCTTATCGCCTCCTGCTCGTATTGCCTTAGCGACGCTGATCCTCCTTCCCTCTTTTTTGATTATTTTTGAGCTTATTAACACCTATGTCATGTATAATCAGGCCCAAAGTGGTGTACAGCATCTCACAAACATCAAAAATATATTTACCAGTTCGCAAAATCACGCACAGGGATTTCTCGATATCACCAGGCTGCACGAAGCAGAGCAAGAAATGCAGGCAGCACATGCCGATTTTCAACAACTCAACAATGAATTGCAAAGCAATGCGTCCGTCACACTTTTCGCGAGCATGCTGCCTCAGCAAATCAACTCTGCCCGTGCGCTCAGTCGTATCGGCGTCGATGGAACCGATATCGGGCAACAACTGATCCAAACAGCCGAGACACTGGCTCCGACATTCCGTGGACCACTCTTAGAAAGCTCTTCGAAACCATTAGTAACACAATCCACATTAAATATTGTCCAGAACGCCATTGTCTATGCGCTTCCACAATTAGAGGATATTAAGGCCCAATCGCAGAATGTTACATTGAACAGCCTGCCGTTGAGTAATAGCCAGAAACAACAGTTGAATATGGTGCTTACCGCCGTTCCACAGGCGCTATCAGATCTGACGGAAACACACGATTTAGGTCAGGCGATTGGCTGGATACTCGGTGTTGACCAACCTCGTACCTTCCTCCTTCAGACAATGGACCGAGGAGAACTACGTGCCACAGGCGGTTTTACAGGCCAGTACGGTGCATTACCTATTAATGGTGGACGCATTGGTAGCTTCACATTACAGGATATTGGCACCGTCGAGGAACATAATGTCAATAGTAATAATACTGGCGTTGCCGCACCAGCTCCATTCACATGGTGGCCCATCGCGAACTGGGGTTTACGCGACTCCAATCTATCAGCAGACTTCCCAACCTCAGCCAAACTTGCCATGCAGGCATATCAGACAGACTTTGGCAAATCAGTCGATGGTGTAATCGTTTTCTCACCATTCTTGATCGAGAGTATTCTCCAGGTAACTGGCCCACTCTCTATCCCGCTGTATCATGAAACCATCACCGCGCAGAACCTTGAGGCGAAACTACATTATTATCAACTGGACCATGCGGGCATCAGCAAAGAAAAACAGATCGAACATATCAATGTCAGTGGCGTTAATGGTGATAATCTGGCACGTAAACTCTTTACGCGTCGCCTCTCCAACGCCCTCATGGATCATATCCGGCAGGCCCCACCAGATGAACTCATCTCTCTGGGACGGCAGATGCTTTATGATCTCAAAACCAAAGATCTTCAGATATATGTCAATAACCCGACCATCGAACAGTTGATCGGCAAATATGGTTCAACCGGAGCCATCGACACCTCAACCAGCCATGATGGCCTCTATGTCACGCAAGTAAACCTGAGCGTCAGTAAAGCCTCAACGTATGTTCGTACCTACCTGCACGACACCGTATCTCTAGATAGTAATGGTGGTGCTACCCATGTCTTACAAATGACACTGGATTATACACAACTCGGTGATGTGTATGGCTATGACACCTATCGCGATTATGTACGCATTTATGTGCCACCAAACAGTAAATATCTCTGGGGCAATGGCTTCTCACGCTGGTTTGAAGGGGAAACCCTCTGCGGAGGCTCCTATCAGGCCTGCCCGGAGTATGATCCCTATGGGGATGGATCACTCCTCTGCGCCCCCAATGTGCCCACATTAGGTGCCGGGAGTGCGGATTGGTATCTCAACGATCCCTATTATGGAGAATCACACCCATTAAACGTTATTGGCGGACCAACAAATATGAATAGCGACCAACCGGGACGTGCAATGTATGGTGGTTGGGTCATCGTCCCCAAGAACTGTAATATGACTGTCACCCTCTCATGGTACGTGCCACCAACGGGGCATCCCTATAGCCTGCTGGTACAACGTCAGGCCGACACCGACCCGATTCTGGATCTCACCATCCTTCCAGCATCAACCGATTGCCAGAAGTCAGGCACCAGCGGCATGCACTATGATGGCGTACTGGGAACAACAGATCGTAGCTTTACCTTACCCAAAACAACATCCAGCAGTTGCTACCCGCAGCCGAAAGTCTAGCCATCTGTTGCATTTCATGTGTAGTGTTAATTTGCCCAGAACAACAATACTACATATGAAATGCTTCTATTCTAGAAGCAAAAAAAGCTCTTCGATCTGACACTGAAAAGCTTGTGAAGCTCGCGAAGAAGCATTCCAGAGGGGAAAAGAAGCGAGAAAGCAACCCTAATTCATCTCCTTACGTCTAATATCGATAGAAGCAAAAACAGTCCTTTATAAGAGGAACTATTGACACATGGAAGACTAACCACGTATACTGCTTTTGCCGAGAACTCGTGTGTGTTTTTGTTGCAATCGTAGACATTACGATTGACGGGAAGATTGTGGAAGAGAAGGATTCATGGAACAACCAGCCCTATTCAGCATCATACGTACAGAAACAACTTATCGGTTTCGTCTTGATCTTCCCGATGGCCCGATAGGCCAGGAGTATAGCACCGACCTCACACCAGAGGTACGTGAGCGACTACGCCGTGCCTTGCAAACAGCCTCCCCGTCTGGCCCCACCAGTGATACCAGACGTCAGGTGATGAAAGCTGGACCGACGCATGACGCGCTCCTTACATTGGGACGTTTTCTTTTTGAGACATTACTTCCAGTTCCCCTGCAAGATATGTTGAGGCATCTGGATACTGCACTAATCATTAGTACGAACACACCAGACATTCCCTGGGAGCTGATGTTTGATACTAGCACCAGAGCACGTTGTTACCTCTCGCAGACAGTGAGCGTGGGTCGTATCCGTCAACAGGATCGCGAGATGATCATACGCCCATTGCAAACAGAGCGACCGATGCGCAAAACTGCCAAACGCGATACACAAGGTTTATCTATCCTCTTCCTCGTCAACCCAACAGGAAATTGTGGTAGCGCAGAAGAAGAAGTAGCAACCCTCTGTACCAGTTTGCCTGAATCAATTACACGCATCATACTGTATCGCCAACAAGCAAACCAGCTCGAAATGAAAATCAGGGTCGATGCAGAACCATTACACGTCATCCATTATGCTGGTCCGCTCCCTTTTCGTAGCAATGATGGTGACGCAACATTAGCTCTGGCAGGAAATTCTCGTCTGGATGGTCATGCGCTCTCTCAACTTTTTCAGGGCTTATCACGACACCCCTTGATTTTCCTGAGCTACCATGAAGAAGAGCGTAACAGTCATAATAGCGCAAACATAACAATCAGCCAGCAGGAACGAGATGAGCAGCAAGAACTCTTAGCCAGCCAGCTACTCAATGCTGGCGCTGGCGCGGTAATCGCGCAACGCTGGTCCATCCCCCCCCAACGCGCCCACGAATTTATGACACTTATCTATCAGGATATTGCAGATGGCGTCTCGCTGGGTGAAGCGCTACGACGAGCACGTATCACCATCGCGCAACACTACAGCGATGATACCAGTTGGATGTCATACGTTCTGTATGGCGATCCAGCGCAACGCCTTGTCAACACAATACTCTCGAATAAAGAGCGTCAGGCAGATCCACCAGGTGATCCGTTTGATGATAGCCAGCTCATGTCTCCGCTGTTCTCTTCATCAAACTCACCAGACCGCCGTTTCCTCCGTGCGGTATTAGAGTTTGCCTTGAATGAAGCCCGCCGGATGCGGAAAGATTATCTGGGCACCCCCCATCTTTTCATTGCTTTAACCAAATTAGACGGTGGTTGTACACAGGATGCACTACGTAGTCTGGGTTTCTCGCCGAAACAGGTGCGCGATGTCATTCGCCTCGCGCTCGGCTCAGGAAAAGCAACCAGCGATACACCGATCTTACCAACACGCCGTTGTAAAGAGATCTTGCAGACAGCGGAACGAAACGCGCTCACTGCCGGTTCATCATCCGTCGATGAGCGTGCAATCGCGCAGGCGGTTTTGAGTGAAGGCGACGGTGTGACCCATGAGTTGCTGACCAAGTTGGGCATCAATCCTGGTCAGTTGATAGAGTTGATCATGTCCAGTAGCGCACATGCCCTGCTGGAACTGGTACCATCGGCGAATGCCAACGCGGAAGCCGTACCGGAAGAAATTCCAGGGATCGGCGTCGATATGGGTGGCAAAAGCAGTAACTCCACACTGGAAAAACTGGGACGTGACCTGACCAAACAAGCAAGCAACAAACAATTGCCACCATTAATCGGGCGCGAAAAAGAGTTACGGCAGTTGATGCAGACATTAATGCTCAAAGACCGCAATAATCCAATTCTGATTGGCGACTCCGGCGTAGGAAAAACAACAATTGTCGCTGGTCTGGCGCAACGCATCGTTGAAGGACGAGTCCCGGCGGAACTACGCGGGAAGCGCCTGATCGAACTTTCAGCCAGTTCGCTGGTCGCCGGAACCAAATACCGTGGTGAATTTGAAGAACGGCTACTTAAAGTACTGGAAGAGGCCGAAACCGGTGGCAATATCATTCTATTCATCGATGAGATGCATTTACTCATCGGCACAGGACGTGCGGCTGATGGTAGCATAGATGCCGCAGGTATACTGAAGCCTGCGCTGACTGGTGGTCGCTTACGCTGTATCGGTGCGACCACACCACAGGAATACCGCCTGATCGAAAAAGATGCCGCGATGGAACGACGTCTGCGCCCGATCATGATCGAAGAGCCGACACCAGATGAAGCGCTCACCATTCTGACCGGCATGCGTGACCTGTATGAACAACATCATCACGCGACCATTACCGATGACGCGCTTCAGGCTGCCGTCCATCTCTCCGTCCAGTATCTGCCAAACCTGCGTCTACCAGACAAGGCCTGTAGCATTCTGGATGAAGCCTGCTCACAGGCACGCGTCTTCTCGCTTGAAGAGAGCGAAGCCGACGAACCACAACAGGAGAATTATTACGAATCCGATGTACCACCTGTTATCACCGCCGCTGTGATTGCGGAGGTTATCTCTTCGCGCACAGGCATTCCCGTCCACGCCCCCGGACGAGAAGAACGCGATCGTCTACTGACACTGGAATCGCGCCTCAAAGAGCGGGTCGTGGGTCAGGACGAAGCCATCAAACGTGTCTCACAGGCAATTCAGGTGGCACGAGCCGGATTAAAACCACGCAATCGTCCGGCAGGCGTTTTCATGTTCCTCGGTCCCACGGGTGTTGGTAAAACCGAACTTGCGCGGGCATTAGCAGCGGAAGTCTTCGGCTCCGATGAGCATCTTATCCGTGTGGATATGTCCGAGTACATGGAAAAGCATACGGTATCGCGTATGATCGGTGCCCCTCCTGGCTACGTTGGCTATGATCAGGAGGGACAATTAACTGGCAAACTGCGCCGTCGCCCACATTGCGTTGTCCTGCTTGATGAAGTAGAAAAGGCTCATCCAGAGGTCTTCGATCTCTTCTTGCAAGTCTTTGACGCTGGTCGTCTGACAGATGCACAGGGCCACACGATTGATGCCCAACATGCCATCTGGATCATGACGTCCAATGTCGGTACCGAGATGCTGGGTCGATCTATGCCCGGTGGATTCCGAGCCGCGGTTAAAGAGACAGCGGAAGAGATACAGCGTGATCGTCTCATGGAACGCTTACGTCAAACATTCCGTCCAGAATTTCTCAATCGTATCGATGACGTCGTAATCTTCCATCCATTGGATAAGAATCAGGCGCGGGCTATTACCCGCTTACAGATCACGGAACTGGGTGGACGCCTGTTGGAACAGGGATTAATCCTTGATGCCGACGAAAGCGCCATCGATCTGTTATGCAAAGAAGGCTTCAGCCAGACACAGGGAGCACGCCCGCTTCGTCGCGTCATTGAACGCTTACTGACCGTGCCACTCAGCTTGCGCATTCTCCTCGCGAACATTCCACAAAATGGAGAAGTGCATGTCAGCGCCATTGACGACAAGCTAGAAATAGATATTCGTAATCCAGTCGCCAAAACTGATCCAGATCTGGCACCCATCGATGCAAAACTGGAAGCAGGCTAAACATCGCCCACCGCTAGAGCATCATCTTGCTGAAAGTTCGGATAACATCCAGGCAATGCCAGAAGAACAGGATGAGATCGAGAAAAGACTCGATCTCATCCTGTTCTTCTGGAAGGGAGAGAGACTAATAATCATAAATACCCACAGGTGGAGGCAACAATCGACTATCCAGAGAAACATACCTGCAACGTAGCGTCATCATACGCAAGCCCCATATACAGCAACTGGATAGACCACACAATCCACAGATCTATACATGCGTATTCTTGTAACCAACGCTCGGAGTCCTGTTTCCATAGATATCGAAGTGGCACGCTTCTCGATCATTACCTACCACATTTAGAGTATACCTGCCGCCGCTTCTCTCCTCCTTTTTTGGTACTTTACCAGATATCATCCCTCTGAAAGCATACTCAAATCGCCTGGCAGCTTGTCTAAGCCCAACAATACGTTTCTCCGTTACCTCCTCAATATAGAGAAGATTTATTAGAATCTTACATAAGACCAGACAGCTATAGGCAGACCATTTCCATTGTAGGGACTGACGTCTAAGCAGTCAGGCAGTAGTGAAACGTTCCACATGTGGAAAAAACGCACAATACTGTTGTATGATAAAGGCAGCAAATATTCTTTTAATGGATATCCTATCTATTATAAACCTTATCGTTGTGAGGAGAAAATGTTATGAAGGCAGTCAAGACCCATGTGGGTCGCTGTGATACATGCGGAGAACCCGCAGCCTACGCCCAGTTACTCTCAGGAGGACGCAGCTTCCGCTTTTGTGAGCAACATGCCCCCCTGCAAGTAAAACGGCAAGCGGAAGCTGCCGCCAAAGCAGAACAGAAGTAACAGCGCCCCCCTTTTACAAACATTGGCCATTAGTTGTCCCTTGCAGGTAATTAGATAAGCATAACGAGTGGCGTGCTGTCCTTATCTCTGACCTCTCTTATCAGCGTGATAGTTTCCTACCACTCCTACACAACTATACGCCATTCAACAATAAATGCATCTCTATGCAATAGAACAAGAACGTATTCACTATTTTGCTCTATCGCCACAGAGATGCATTTTGTATAAGAATAATACCGCTCCTCACTCCATCCACATATACGCGATCAAACGCGCACTTGAATAAATTATAATTTGCGCACCAGATCACGATACCAGAAAGGCTGCCGTTTGCGTAAAAGAGGTTTGCTACGAACAGTATTGCCGGGGATACTATCTAACACGTTGTACGCTAATTCACCCGTTAGAGAACCAGCCATATCGCCAGGACTATATTCCAATGTACGCGTTGTACGACGTCCTGTACGCTGCTCACGCGTATCTACAGTCATCAATAATAGACCTGTTTCATGCTCATCCGCCAGCACCTCAAAACGAGGATAACTGGCAATATTGGGCGAAAAGATTCCACTGAGGCCATTCGCTGAAACAGTGCCACATTGACCATACCAGTTCGCAAGCGCCAGATACACATTATGCTCCGCAGCACGCACTCGCCAGAGCAGAAAATGATATGGATCAACCTCATCGTAGATAGGTGAAGTCACTGCCGTCTGCTGCACAGGAGCCAATTTGACCGGCTCAGGAAAACCCAGCAGCGTCGGCGCACACACAATATCGGTCCCCTTACTCGCCAGAATGCGCAGGGTTTCCGGAAACAGCACATCATAACCAGTGGCCAGACCAATACGACCGCTTGGCGTATCAAAAGTAGGCAGGCCCAGATTACCAGGAGTAGCCCAGAGCCGATCACGCTGCGTCAAATGCATTTTGCGATAAATCCCATACACTCCTTCGGGATCAATCAGCAAAACAGTATTGTAATACTGCTGATCAGCGACCTCGGCAACCCCCAACGCCATACTTACCTGCAATGTATTCGCCAGCGCGACCAGCGCCTCCGTTTCAGGTCCAGGTATCTGAATAGCCCCCTGACGAAAATGGCTCTGTACCGCCGTCTCATCACTTCCAGATGGCACTGGTCCAGGCAACAACAACTCTGGTAAAACCAGCAAATCAGGGACTGCCGGTTCATTATCTTGCAAAAGGGTCTGTAACAAATTCTGCACAATTTGAATTTGTTCAAGCGGTTCCTTTTGCGCCAGCGCGGCAAAAGATTGCAGTTCTAGCTGCACAATACCAGCACCTGATAACTGGCCTGTGGGCAATTGTCCCGTTTCATACAACCCATGAAAACGCAATGGTTCCCAGAGATAGCTATTCTGCACTACCAGTTGATACTCTTCAGGACGCCGATCTGCCAGCGGATTACCAAGCAGCTCAGTATTATTTGCCCACCGCTTCTGGCGACTGAGTGTCAGATCAACTGTTCCATAGACAATCCCCTCATCACGAGCCAGATAGGATTGAATTGAACCATCGGGATTAATGAGACTACTGCCGCCACTGAACTGCAAACCGCGCTCCTGACCATAGCGATTGGCAGTCAGACAATAGACTCCATTTTCAAAAGCACGTGCCATCCACCAGCTACTTGGACAACGGTCATCGGACCAGGCAGTTGATAAGATAAGCACATCCGCACCATGTACAGCAGCGAGGCGAGCCGTTTCAAAGTACATGGCATCCATGCCAATAAGGATGCTTAACTTACCCAGAGGGGTATCCCAGACGGGAAGGCCAAGATCACCATCACGCGCCCAGCGCGGCTCGGCAATTGAGGAGTGCAGCGAGCGGTACGACCCCACAATACCATCAGGCCCCAGCAACACAACACTGTTGTAAAAGATCTGCGTATCTGGATCTACTTCAGGCAGACCCAGAGCAATAAAACAATTATAGGTAGCCGCCAGTTGTTGAAATTTCGCAGTTGTTGGACCCGGAATGGATTCCATAAAAGGTGCAATTTCGTCACGTGACACCCAACAATATCCGGTCGTCGCCATCGCTGGTAAGACGATCAATCGCGCCCCATGAGTAGCCGCATCTTCAGCCAACGCAAGAAGAGCCTGCACATTTGTCTCTTTTTCTCCTAAAAGCGGCTCATACTGAATGGCAGCGACCCGGTAGGTTGTATCGACCGGTATAGATGCTGAATCTGTGAAGAGAGTGCTCATCTAAGCAGTTTTGCTCCTGATGTTTGTTACGAGAGAAGTCAATATAATACGCACAGAATGAATAAACAGGCTAAATTACTTTTCGTATTATAGCACCAATTCGGCCCCATGATGCGCATCTCCCCTTCCACTTATAGTACAGTATGAAAATAGGAAAGAAAAGGAGAGAGGACTTCCGGTTTTTTCACCGCGCCAGAAAAAACTCTTTACAGTCAGCACCAGCTATGTTAACATACTATGGAATAGTATATAGATGGCATACGCGAGCCATGTCCCTTCTTCATGGTGAACAGAGAGGATGCATCAGCGGCTGAGAGTGCTCCCACAAGCCAGAGAGAAGCGTGATACCCCTCGCCAGTCTGTACTGAGAAGGACTTATTCCGAAAGCTAACGTCACTCGCGTGACTAATGCTACGCACTCAGGTTTTCGGAGAAGTAGTAAGTAAAGTACACGGTTCAACTACGTTACAGGTTGCACGAGCACGTTCTTCTTGCACGAGATTGTACGGTCCAGGTTGTTGTGCTATTCAGAGGCAGGAAACGCGGAAGCAGGGTGGAACCACGAAAGGTAGCCTTTTCGTCCCGGCAGGGGATGGAAAGGTTTTTTTGTTGTGTTATCGAAGGAGACTCTTGTTATGTCACTAGAAATTGAAAAACAAGAAGAGGCATCGGTTAACTATACGCCGATACAACGCATGCGTCACTCTGCCTCGCACGTGATGGCAGAAGCAATTCAGGAGATGTTCCCCGATGCGAAATTCGCGATCGGGCCTGCGATTGAAGACGGTTTTTATTATGATTTTGATCTGCCTCGTGCACTGACGCCCGACGATCTCCCTGAGATTGAGAGCCGTATGAAGCGCATCATTGAGGCAAAATACCCCTTCATTCAGGATCTCTGGCCCCGCGAAAAGGCACTTGAGCATTTCCGCAACAAAGGACAGATGTACAAAGTCGAACTGATCGAGAACCTGCCTGACGAAAAAGTGGGCATGTATCAGCAAGGCAACTTTCTGGATCTCTGCCGTGGCCCTCACGTCAGCAACACGAGTGAGATCGGCCCGGTCAAACTGATGCGCGTCGCCGGTGCTTACTGGCGTGGTGACGAACATCGTCCGATGTTGCAACGTATCTATGGTACGGCCTGGTTTACGCAGGAAGAGCTGGATCAGTATCTCTGGCGGCTGGAAGAAGCGCAGAAACGCGATCACCGCAAACTTGGTCGTGAGTTAAAACTGTTCATGCTGACGGAAGATGTCAGCGCCGGTGTGCCAATGTTCTATCCACGTGGTGAAACGTTACGCCATCTGATGGAAGATTATGTACGCCAGACGCAGGAACGCTATGGCTACCAGCACGTCTGGACGTCTCATCTGGGCAAAGTCAAACTCTATAAGACGTCAAAACACTGGTACAACTATCGCGAGAATATGTTCCCGATCATGCAGGGCGACCAGGAGATGTCGGAAGATGATTCCTATCTGCTCAAACCGATGAACTGCCCTCATCACATTCTGATGTTCAAATCGCAGATGCACAGCTATCGCGAATTGCCAATTCGCTATGCTGAGTTCGCGACGCTGTACCGCTATGAGAAAGCCGGTACGCTGACGGGTCTGGCTCGCGTCCGCAGTCTGACGCAGGATGATGCGCATGTCTTTATGCGCCCGGACCAGATTCAGGATGAATTTAATAACGCGATCAACCTGACGCATGAGGTGTTCCAGACGTATGGCCTGACGGATTACTGGGTACGACTCTCATTACGCGATCCCCAGAAAAAAGAAGAGTACGCCGGTAACGATGAGATCTGGGATACGGCTGAAAAATCACTCCGTGAAGCAGTTGAACGGAAGGGAATTAAATATGAAATTGGTATCGGTGAAGCCGCTTTCTATGGCCCTAAAGTAGACTTTATGGTGCGTGATGCGTTAGGTCGTGAATGGCAGTGTTCTACGGTTCAGCTCGACTTCATCCAACCGGAAAACTTTGAGATTGAATACATCGGTGAAGACAGCCAGCCCCATCGTCCGGTCATCATCCACCGTGCGGTAACGGGTTCTACGGAACGCTTTATGGCACTGTTGATCGAGCACTTTGCTGGTGCCTTCCCGGTCTGGCTCTCACCGGTACAGGCAATGATCATTCCTATCGCTGACCGCCACCAGGAATATGCAACGAAAGTGTTGGAACAACTCAAACAGGCAGGTATCCGCGCTGAAGTCGATACGCGTGGTGAGCGCATGAATGCGAAGATTCGCGACGCTCAGTTGCAGAAAATTCCATACATGCTCGTCGTCGGTGATAAAGAAGCCGCCGCCGACGCCGTCTCGGTCCGCTTGCGTACGAACGTTGATCTCAAATCAATGCCTTTAACGCAACTGATTGAGCGTGTACAGGGAATTAACAATTCCAAGAGCATGGAACTCTAAACAGAATTTTCCGAAAAGATCGGAAATAGCCTGCGTACCCGATGCGCGCGAAGCATCGCCTTACTCGTGTAGAGCGGATGTATGAACATGCAAAAACGGAGTGGGCGAACCAGATCGATCGGGTACGCTGCTCGGAATGTTTGACACACGCGTAGAGCGCATTTTATATGCGCATGACGAAACACTCTCCACGCTGGTTCACTGACCTGAACACCAGAAGCGAGGGGAAAGGAACCATCACTGTTTGGTTGATGCGGGTATAAAACCCGCTCTACGCGTGTTCAGGACGTTTCAATCAACGTATGCAATCGAACAAACTCCCGATCCAATCTTTCATTCTCATATATCCGCGACACACTCGAACAATGATTGTTCGGTTGATGCGTACATTAAGTACGCTCTACGCGAGTACGACATCGCTACGCTTGCCGTGCGTGGGTCCCCCACTCCTTCTTCATTTTGCTATGTGTTCTATGCAAGCAGGCTGCACTACTGCATAGAACCAGAACACTATGGCAGGTACTTATACGCAGGTAACGTCAAAAATTCGACAAATTGATCGTTCGTAATCACCTCATCAAGGATTTCGGCAGCCTGCGAAAATTTGCGGTTCGCATATTCAGGCTCCCCAATCGCAACCTCAAGCTTATCCAATTCGTCAGCCATCAGTTGCCGGAACAAGTCAACAGTGACCTTACGCCCGTCATCGAGCATCCCCCGCTGATGATGAATCCATTGCCAGATCTGCGCCCGCGAAATCTCAACTGTCGCGGCATCCTCCATCAGATTATTGATAGGAACACATCCGATACCACGTAACCAGGCATCCAGGTATTGCAAGCTGACACTGATATTATTCCGTAACCCGGCCTCTGTAATCGTTCCCGCTGGCACCTGTAGCAAATCAACCGCCGTAACATGCACATCCTCGCGCTGACGATCAATCTGATTTGTGCGACCCTGTAGCACCGCATTAAACTCTTCCATCGCGATAGGAACCAGACCAGGATGCGCGACCCAGGTACCATCATGACCATCGGTTGCTTCACGGTGCTTATCAACACGCACACGCGAGAGAGCTTCTTCATTAGCTTCTGGATTGCTCCTGATCGGGATCTGTGCCGCCATACCACCCATAGCCGGTGCGTTCCGTCGATGGCAGGTCTTAATGGTCAGAAGCGAGTAAGAGCGCATAAAATGTGTCGTCATCGTCACCTGCGCACGATCAGGTAAAATGAAATCGGACATATTACGGAACTTCTTAATGGCGCTAAAAATGTAATCCCAGCGTCCACAATTCAAGCCAGCGGAATGCTCACGCAGTTCATACAGGATCTCATCCATCTCAAACGTCGCCAGGATCGTCTCGATAAGGACAGTGGCCTTAATCGTACCTTGAGGAATATTCAGCTGATCCTGCGCCAGCACAAAAACATCGTTCCATAGCCGTGCCTCAAGATGGTTCTCCAATTTTGGCAGGTAAAAATAGGGACCCGTCCCATGCTCCAGCAAATGTCGCGCATTATGGAAAAAGTAGAGTCCAAAATCAAAAATGCCCCCCGGAACAGGCTGCCCATCAACCAGCACATGCTTCTCATTCAGATGCCAGCCACGCGGACGCACAAGCAGTACAGCCGTCTTCTCTTTCAGCTTATACTCCTTACCCTCAGGGCTTGTAAATGAAATAGTTTTACGTACCGCGTCACGCACATTCAACTGCCCTTGCACAGTGGCATCCCAGTTTGGTGCATGAGCATCTTCAAAATCAGCCATAAAAACAGACGCACCAGAGTTTAACGCATTAATAACCATCTTCCGGTCAACAGGACCGGTAATCTCGACACGGCGATCCAGTAAATCTGCCGGGAGCGGAGCAATCGTCCAGGTGCCAGCACGAATCTGCGCCGTCTCAGGCAGGAAATCAGGCAGAGTGCCAGCGTCAATCTCAGCCTGACGTCGTGTACGCTGCTCCAGCAAATCATTACGGCGTTGCGTAAAAGTACGTGCCAACAGCGCGATAAAACTCATCGCATCGGGTGAAAGTATTTCCGCGAAAGCAGGAGAAACAGGAGCTATAACCTCAATACCTTCTGCATACTTCGTTGTTGCCTGGTTGGTCATAGAACAAACCCTTTCCAATGAGAGATGGGAAGACATTATTCTTATGTATAATATTGTCGCATATCTCACTACTAGATAGCAAACCACGTTTTGTAGAGGTTCAACAACTATTCATGAGGAATACTTATTTTTCTATAAAAGAGTTCTGTTGATAGTCTACATTTATAAACCATCTTATACACAACAATTACGTGCTGAATATCATCCTTATAGTTCAGAAAAGAACAAAAGTGAATACAAGATAAATCCCTTTATGATGCAACCAGGCATTGACTTTCACAAATTTACATGTTATTACTAAATACATTATGAAGTTAATCGATTAACTTCATCGTTGTTTACCTCACTGTAGAGGTTTTATGACAACTATTTATGATATAGCGAAAGCCGCAGGCGTTACCGCCACCACCGTTTCTAACGTGCTGGCAGGGAAGGGCTCGGTCAGTGCCGCTACACGAGCACGCGTCCTGAGGTATATTCAAGAACTTAAATACCAACCAAATCTGGTTGCCCGGAGTCTGATCAAAGGGCGCACAGGTGTCATCGGCTTTGCCGTTCGCTCGCTTGATAATCCTTTCTATGCGGAACTGGCTGCCGTCGTTGAGAACCTGGCCTATCAGGTCGGCTTACGCGTCTTTATGACGACATTCTCGCTCGGAGAACAGACAGGGACGCAACTCCTGAAAGATCTGACCGCACGCCGTGTCGATGGATTACTCGTTGCTCCTGGTTGCCCTTCACCACAACTTATTCATTCCATCGTGGAACAACACATTCCCGTTGTATATTGTCTCTGGGAAGAAGAGCTACCAGAACAGACGCTAGCCGTGACCTTCGACTTTGCGCAAGCAGGCAGGCTGGCAGCAGAACACCTGCTACAGCTAGGACATCGCCGTATTGGCATCATCACCGACATGACGCCTGCTGGAGAAAATACCCATTTTCAGCGTATTCGAGAGTTTCAGGCCGCGCTAGCAGAACAGGGCATCGTCTCTGATCCTCAACTATTACAGGCTGGCAATTCATCATTTGAAAGTGGGAAACAGGCATTCCAGCGCTTATGGGTACTGGAAACGCCCCCGACGGCGATTTTCGCGACCAATGACCTGATGGCTATTGGTGTGATGTCTGCTGCATGGGAAGCTGGTTTGCACATTCCCGCAGATCTTTCAGTCGTGGGCCTCGACAATATCTTACAAGCCAGATATGTCACCCCCCCATTAACAACGATCATGATTGATAAGGCTGCCCTGATGTCACAGGCCATCGATGTCCTGCTCAAAGAGATAGAAGGACAGCACACACCTGCTATCCCAATTATCCCGGCCTCACTGGTTGTACGCAACTCAACCGGACCCCCACGTACCAAAATGTAGCGGTAAAACCATGTACAGGAAGGGGATAGTTCATACGTGTACATCGTTCTCTGGTCATAGCTGACACAATTCATAGTCACGTCATAGCTGACGCCTGATCTATTGTAGTATCAATACATTGCGAGGAGGCATAGTATGTTTGATTCAATCGCCCAACATCTCACCTTCCCTCCTTTCACTGGCAAGAAACCATTCAAATGGGGCCAGTTCATTGCCATCCCTTTACTCTTTACCTTAATGATGAGTCTGATTTCCGCCTGTGGGCCAGCGACCCCCAAAATCCATCTAACGCTATGGTATTGGAATCGCTCCATTGATGACAAACTGATCGCGCAGGTTGATAAAGTCTTCCCCAACGTCGTACTGAACGCAGTCAAAATCAATGATTACGACAATAAAGTTCGTACAGCTATGGCAGGGCATAGTGGAATACCAGACATACTCGGTATTAATAGCAATATTGCTACCTACTTTCCTGATGAGAATCAATTCGTTGACCTCAGGACATTAGGTGCAAACAGCATAAAATCAGAATATCTACCGTGGAAATGGAGTCTTGGTGTTGCGCCTGATGGCAAGGTTATAGGTGTACCCACCGATGCAGGTCCAATCGGGCTGTTCTATCGAGCAGACCTTTTCGCAAAAGCTGGCCTGCCTACTGATCCCGCGCAAGTGTCCGCGCTCATGCCAACCTGGAACGCCTATCTACAGGAAGCAGCTAAATACAAGAACGCAACCCATGGGAAATCTTACATGGTTGATAGCGCGAATAATGTCTATACGCTGGCGCTATCACAAAGCACAGAACAATTTCTGACACCATCCGGTCAATATATTGCCAATGAGCAGTATATGAAAAACATCTGGACGATAACTTCCAAAGCCGCGCAAACCGGGGTCGATGCCAAGGTAGCGCCATATTCAACTGCATGGAATCAGGCAGTGAGTAGTGGCTATGTCGCTGCTTTCGTCGGCGCAGCCTGGATGAAACAGATTCTACAGGATGCAACGCCAAATACCGCTGGCGACTGGCGCATCGCAGCCGCTCCAGGTGGACCTGGTAACAATGGTGGATCATTCCTCGCCGTCACCACAGCTTCCAAACATCCACAGGAAGCCTATGATGTCGCGAAATGGTTGGAATCACCGCAAAACCAGCTCTTTGCCTATAAAGATATCCAGCTTTTCCCTTCTACCATCTGGGCACTCAATAACCCAACGATGAATCAAAACGATGCCTATTATGGAGGAGAAAATACCAACGCCATATTCGCTGCCGCAGCAAAAAACATCCCAACTTCCTATAAAAGTCCATATGACACCGATATTACCACTGATTTCACCGATCAGGCAGATCTGATGGACTATCGCGGAAAAAGTCCCACTCAAGCATGGAATGCCGCACAGCAGGCGTCCCAACGAGAACTGCTACGTTAACGTTCTCCTGATCAGAGAAGAAAGAGGACAAAGCTGATGAGTACAATCGGAGAGATCACTACCACCAGAGGCAGACATCAGACACAGACTGAAGATGCTCGCTATACACCCAAAAGCAAGTTGCGTAAATATCTGCCACTCTATCTCTCAGTCGCACCATTCTTTATCGTCTTCCTGTGCTTTAATCTGATACCAACACTCTTCTCATTGTATCTGGCTTTCCAGAAATGGGATGGTATCGAACCAATGCATTTCATTGGCTTCAATAACTTTGAGTATGCGCTCACTGACTCAGTATTCTGGCAATCCGTGTTGAATACCTTCGAGATCTGGATTATGTCAACGATCCCGATGCTGTTCTTCGCGTTAATTATTGCCTTCTTGCTCAACCAGCGCAAAAAATCAAAGTTCCTGTTTCAGGTATGTTACTTCCTGCCCTATATCACTTCGATTGTGGCGATCACACTGATCTTTGGCTCACTGTTCGCGCCTCAGTAT
>Ga0310811_10001551_pt1 | contig 28665 bp, 26 predicted proteins | sample YCmetagenome_FD_207642 | JGI IMG/M metagenome (GOLD analysis project Ga0310811, IMG submission 207642) | Soil microbial communities from experimental microcosm in Duke University, North Carolina, United States - YC | ecosystem: Engineered > Artificial ecosystem > Soil microcosm > Unclassified ... | reverse complement strand
GGAGCAAGTCGACAATGATGAGGGTGAGGTTGCCTGATGGCGCTTGAAGTTCTGGTGGTGGATGACGAAGCCGACATCCGCGAGCTCGTGAGCGGGGTCTTGGAAGACGAGGGCTACAGTGTCCGCGCGGCTGGCGACAGCGACACGACGCTGGACGCGATCGAGGAGCGGCGGCCCTCGATGGTGCTGCTCGACGTCTGGCTGCAGGGCTCCAAGCTCGACGGCTTGCAACTGCTGCAGGAGGTGAAGCGCCGCGATCCGACGCTTCCGGTGCTGATGATCTCCGGACACGGAAATCTCGACACCGCGGTCGCCGCCGTGAGGGAAGGGGCGATCGACTTTATCGAAAAGCCCTTCGAGGCGGAGAGGCTGATCTACCTTGTCGACCGCGCGACCGAGACCGATCGCCTACGCCGCGAGAACGAAACCCTGCGCCGCCAGGTCGGGCAGGAGGAGCAGCTGCAAGGCAGCTCGGTCGCGATCAACACCGTTCGCGCCACTCTGAAGCGTGTCGCTCCGACGGGGAGCCGCGTCCTCATCTCCGGCCCGCCGGGCGTGGGGAAGGAAATCGCGGCGCGCATGATCCACCAGTGGAGTCCGCGGGCAAGGGCGCCCTTCATTGTCCTTTCCGCGGCGATGATGAGCCCCGACCGCGTCGAGGAAGAGCTGTTCGGGACCGAGGCCGACGGAACGATGCGCGCCGGGCTGCTCGAGCATGCCCACGGCGGGACCCTGTTCCTCGACGAGATTGCGGACATGCCGCTGACGACGCAGGCGAAAATCCTGCGCGTGCTGACCGACCAAAGCTATCACCGCGTCGGCGGGCAGCGTCCGATCAAGGTCGACGTCCGGGTGCTCTCGGCGACGTCGCGCAACCTGCAGGACGAGATTGCCGCCGGGCGCTTTCGCGAGGACCTGTTCTATCGCCTCAACGTCGTTCCGGTAAAGCTGCCGCCGCTGCGGGAACGGCGCGAGGACATTCCCGAGCTGGTGAGCCATTTCCTGACCCGTTACGCGGCCGAGCGCCGCATCCAGGCGCCGCGCATCTCCGAGGAGGCGATCGCGGCGCTGCAGGCGCACGATTGGCCCGGCAACGTCCGCCAGCTGAGGAACGTGATCGAGCGGACGTTGATCCTCGCGCCGGAGGATCGAGCCTCGTGCATCGAGGTCGACCTTCTGCCGCCTGAGATCCTCGACAATCAGAGCGCTATGGGTGGGGCGAGCACCGCGATGGCGATCATGGGGAGCCCGCTCCGGGAAGCGCGCGAATCTTTCGAGCGCGAGTATTTGAAGATCCAGATCCGGCGGTTCTCCGGCAACATCTCCCGAACAGCGTCGTTCATCGGCATGGAGCGTTCGGCGCTCCACCGGAAATTGAAGGCCCTGGGTATCGGAGAGAAGAGGGAGGGCGAGGAATAGGGGTGCGAGAGTAGGTTGCAATGGCCGCGCGAACGCTGAGCCTTCAGGATCATTTCCTCAACAGCCTCAGGCGCGCCAAGCTCCCAGTGACGATCTTCCTCGTCAAGGGCGTGAAGCTCCAGGGCGTGATCACATGGTTCGACGCCTTTTCCCTGCTCCTTCGGCGCGAGGGCGCCTCGCAGCTGGTCTACAAACACTCGATATCCACCATCATGCCCGGCGAGCCGCCGCCCGACTTCGTCGCGACCACGGCCGCGGCGGCGGCCGGCAAAGCGCAGCTCCAGGACCTGTTCCTCGCCGCGGCCTCGCGTGAAGGCGAAAGAATGACCCTGTTCCTAGTCAACGGTGTCATGCTCCAGGGCACGGTTACGGGCTTCGACCAGTTCAGCCTGGTGCTGGAGCGCGGCGGGCAGATTCAGCTCGTCTACAAGCATGCGATCTCGACCTTGCAGCCGGCACATCCGCTCAAGCTCGAGACTGAGCAGGACGCCGAACCGGAGGACGAAGCCTGAACTATTTCGACGGCAATGGAGCGATCGAGGTCGCACGTGGAGAACGGGCGATCATCGCCGTGCCGGAGCTGCCGCGGGAAGGCGCCCGGCGCTCGGCTGATGCTCGGGTCGAAGAGGCGGAGGGTCTTGCCGAGGCAATCGGCATCGAGGTGATCGCCGCCAAACCTCTCCGGGTGCGCACGATCCGCCCCGCCACATTGCTCGGCAAGGGACAGGTCGAGGAAATTGCGGAGCTCGCCAAGGCGAAGGACGCGCACCTGCTCATCGTCGATTCGCCGCTCACGCCGATCCAGCAGAAGAACCTCGAAGACGAGGTCGGCGCCAAGGTCATCGACCGGACCGGATTGATCCTGGAAATCTTCGGGGAGCGCGCGGCCACGGCCGAAGGGCGCTTGCAGGTCGAGCTCGCGCATCTCGACTATCAGGCGGGCCGTCTCGTCAGAAGCTGGACGCACCTCGAACGGCAGCGCGGCGGCTTCGGCTTCCTTGGCGGTCCCGGCGAAACCCAGATCGAGGCCGACCGGCGACTGATCCGCGAGCGCATGGCCAAGATCCGCCGCGAACTCGACCAGGTGAAGCGCACCCGGTCGCTGCATCGCGATCGCCGCCAGCGCGCTCCGTGGCCCGTGGTCGCGCTGGTCGGCTATACGAACGCAGGAAAATCCACGCTCTTCAATCGGTTGACCGGAGAAGACGTGTTCGCGGAGAACCTTTTGTTCGCGACGCTCGACCCGACGATGCGCGACATCAGGCTGCCGGGCTTCGACAAGGTCATACTGTCCGACACGGTCGGCTTCGTTTCGGACCTGCCAACCGAGCTGATCGCTGCATTCCGTGCGACCCTCGAAGAGGTACGCGAGGCCGATTTGCTCGTCCACATGCGCGACATGAGCCATCCTGACCGCGAGGCGCAGCATGACGATGTCGAGGATGTGCTGCAGTCGCTTGGCTTAAGCGAACAGGGCGCTCCGCCGCGGCTCGAAGCCTGGAACAAGGTCGACCTGCTCTCGCAGGAAGAGCGCGAGCGATTATACGGCGAAGCCGACCGGCGCGAGGACGTCGTGCCGATTTCGGCGATCACGGGAGCGGGGCTCGACGCGCTTCGCCAACGCATGGCGGAGTGCCTGAGGACCGGGGAGGTGCACCAGATCCGTCTCCCTGCCGGGGAGGGCGGCAAGATCGCCTGGCTTCACGCGCGGGGCGAGGTGCTGGACCAGCAGCTCGATCACGACGAAGTCCAGCTGTCGGTGCGGCTTTCGCCCGACAATTGGGCGCGCTTTCAGGCGATGGAATCGGCCTGAGCCTTCTTCGCGGCGACCCAGAGCTGTTCTTTTTCGTCCAGCGGCATTTCGGCGAAGCCCGGTGCTCGCTCGATTGCTCGGAAGCGCTGCTCGAACTTGCGATTGGCTTCGCGCAGCGCGGCTTCCGGTTCGATGTTGAGATGTCGTGCGAGGTTCACCACGGCAAATAAAAGGTCACCAAGCTCTTCCAGCATGCGCTGGTGATCGCTTTCGGCATCGAGCTCTGCCAGCTCCTCGTCGATCTTCGCTCGCGGTCCGGATTTGTCGGGCCAGTCGAAACCTACACGAGCGGCTCTCCGCTGGAGCTTGGCCGCGCGTTCAAGTGACGGAAGCGCCAGTGCAACGCCGGCCAAAGCGCTGTCGTCTGGCGATTTCTTGCGCTCGGCGGCCTTGAGTTCCTCCCAACCGGGGCTGTGGCTCGCATCACCGAAGATGTGCGGATGCCGGCGCTCGAGCTTGTCGCATATTCGCCCGATCACGTCCTCGAGGGTGAACTGACCCAGTTCCTCGGCCATCTGCGCGTGGAACACGACCTGGAGCTGGAGATCGCCGAGCTCGTCGGCGAGGCCGTCCATGTCTTCACGAGCGATGGCGTCGGCGACCTCGTACGCTTCCTCGATGGTGTAGGGCGCGATGGTCGCGAACGTTTGCTCGCGATCCCATTCGCAACCGCGCTCAGGATCGCGCAGCCGGCGCATGATCGAAACGAGCCGCTCAAGAGGCATGAGGGGCCCCTTCGGCGATGTAATCTGAAAGTATGATAATATGCATTATGTAAAGTTACTACATAAGAAGGCGCGCATCAGGAAACCAAAACCAGCCATCGCCCTTCCACGCCCCAGCGGCTCAACGACGAGAGATAATTCATCCCCAGCACGTTCAGGTCGTCGTTGTCTGCGACCTGCATGCCGACGTCCTTGCGTGTAATTCCGCCGATCACGAGCTCGTCAGCGCGCGCACTCCTCACCCGGATGACTCCGTTGCCGGTACGGACGAATTCATCAGCGCGGGGCGAAACGTCGAGGCGCGCGACGTTCGCCGTATCGCGGTCGACCGTCGTCATCGTTGCGCCGCTGTCGACCAGGAACTTCACGTCCTTGCCGTTGAGCTTTGCGTTGACCCAGAAATGGCCGTCGATCGCCATCGGGATCCTGGTCTCCTTCCCCTGTTCGACCGGCGTGCCGACGGCTTCGGCCTTCAGGCGCTCGGCCACCCAGCCGAAGTCGTCGCGGAACGTGAACAGGACGAACCCCGCCGCGAAGATCAGGATCCACGTCAGCGCCATGGTGATCATTTTGGCGGCCGGTTCGCGCCTCGCCATCAGCGACCCGAGCACGAGCATCATCGCCATGACGATGTAGACGCCGCCCAGCATCAGGTCGTTGGTCATCAACATGAAGCGATCTCGAGGCCGTCATAAGCCGGCGCTGCCCAGTCGGGCAGCTCGGCAACCAGTGTCTGATAATCGAGACCGTTGCCCATGTGCACAAGATAAACCTGGCCGACGCGAAGCTCCTTGGCCCAGTTCAGGACACCGTCAAGATGCGCGTGGGTTGGGTGCGGTTTGCGCGTGAGGCAATCGGCGATCCACACGTCCAGCCCTTGATATAGAGCAGCCATGTCTTCGGTTAAGTCGCTGAAATCGACTGCGTAACCGACCGAAAAGTCGCCCTCGTCGAAGCGCAGGCCGAGCGATGTCGGGCCACCGTGCGGCTGATAAACGAAGCGGATGCTCGCGTCGCCGAGGCACAGCTCATCGCCCAGCTCGCGAGCTTCTACGACCGGCCGATAGAAGTCCGATTGTTCGAACGCATACGCAAATCGCGTCTCCAACTCGTCCAATACGTCGCGGCGCGCGTGGAGCGGAACCGGGCCGCCGATCGCCTGGGATACGGGCCGGAGCTCGTCGATGCCGTGGCAGTGATCGCCGTGAGCGTGGGTGACGATCACGCCGTCGAGACGGTTCACGTCCGCCGCCAGCAGCTGTTGGCGGAGATCGGGTCCACAATCGACCAGCATCCGCTCGCCCGCGCTTTCGACGAGAATAGAGGTTCTAAGGCGGTAGTTGCGCGGCTCGTTCGGGTCGCACTGGCCCCATTCGTTGCCGATCTTGGGGACTCCGGTCGACGTCCCACATCCCAGAATCCTGACTTTCACGCGGCTTTCTTGAACAATTTGAAGAAGTTCGCGGTCGTCGCTTCGGCGAGCCGTTCGGGATCTTCCGCGCGCAGCTCGGCTATAAAGCTGGCCGTGTCCGCGACGAAGGCCGGCTCGCATTTCTTCCCGCGGTGCGGCACAGGCGCGAGGAACGGCGAATCCGTTTCGACGAGCATCTGGTCGGCCGGCAGCCATTTAGCGGTCGCCTGCAGGTCGGCAGCGTTCTTGAAGGTCACGATACCGGACAGGGAAATGTAGAAGCCCAAATCGAGGCCCTTGCGCGCCAGCTCGGCCGACCCGGTGAAGCAGTGGAGAACGCCGGTCACTCCCCCTTCCCTCACGGCAGCATCGAGAATTTCGGCGGTATCCTCCTCGGCATCGCGAGTGTGAACGACCAGCGGTAGGCCCGTCTGACGGGAAGCTTCAATATGTGCCAGGAAGCGCTCGCGCTGCGCCGCGCGGTCCGATTTGTCGTAATAATAATCGAGCCCGCATTCGCCGATCGCGATCACGCGAGGGTGGTCGGCTGCCTCGGCCAGTGCGGTCGCGCCAAGGTCCGGATGCGCGTCGGCTTCGTGAGGATGGACACCGACGCTCGCCCATACGTCCGGCTCGCGTTCGGCGAGGCCGATAATGTCGTTCCATTCGCGCTGGCGGGTGGAGATGTTGAGGAATCCGGCAACGCCGCGTTGACGAGCATTATCAAGCACTTCGGTCTGTCTTTCGACCAAGCCTTCGTAATTGAGGTGGCAATGGCTGTCGATCAGCCTCACGCCGCCGCCTCTTCGTCTTCGGGAAGTTCGAGCCGCGGAAACAGGGGGCTCGGCGCCTCGAGCTTGAAATCGCTTTCGGCGAGTGGCGAATACCAGTGGCTTAGAATGCCCTCAAAGGTCCTCAACTCAGGCGCCACCCCCATGCTGTCGAGCAGCTCATCGGCGCTCGCGGGGATCACCGGCCTGATCGCCACGGCGAGCACGGCGATGCAGATGTAGAGCGTCGCAAGCACCGTCTCCATTCGCTGCGGGTCGGTTTTCTTGAGCGCCCATGGCGCCTGCTCGTCGATATAGGCGTTGCATGCGAACACCGCCTGAATCCACGCCTCGCACGCTTTGTTGAGTGCAAGATCGTCGAAGGCCGCCGGAATCGCGCTACTCGCCGCGCCGCAAACAAGGTCAAAAAGCGCATTGTCGGCCTCGTTGTGCCCGTGGATTTCAGGCGGACCACCGCCGCAATTTCGGACGATCTGCGTCAGAGTCCGCTGCGCGAGATTGCCGAAGCTGTTAGCAAGCTCGGCGTTGGCGCGAGCGACGATTGCCTCGGCGCTGTAGCTCCCGTCCTGCCCAAACGTGACCTCCCGAAGCAGGAAATAGCGCAGCGCATCCACCCCGAAGCGGTCGGCCAGCACCATCGGGTCGATGACGTTGCCGACGCTCTTCGACATTTTCTCGCCGCGGCTGAGCAGGAATCCGTGGCCATAGACCTGCCTCGGCAGCGCAATACCTGCGCTCATCAGGAAGGCCGGCCAGTAGACAGCGTGGAAGCGGACGACGTCCTTGCCGATCAGGTGGACGTCCGCGGGCCAGTACCGCCGCCAAAGCTCCGTATCGTCCGGATACCCGAGCCCCGTGATGTAATTGGTCAGCGCGTCGAGCCAGACGTACATCACGTGATTGTCGCTTCCGGGCACGGGCACGCCCCAGTCGAAGCTGGTGCGCGAGATGCTGAGGTCCTTCAGCCCGCCCTCGACAAAGCGCAGGACCTCGTTGCGCCGACTCTCAGGCTGGATGAACTCGGGATGCGCCGAATAGTGGTCGAGCAACGGCTGCTGGTACTTGGACAGGCGGAAGAACCAGCTTTCCTCGACGGTCCATTCGACCGGCGTCCCCTGCGGTGATAGCTTTGAGCCGTCCTCGCCATTCACGAGCTCCTCGGACTCGTAATAAGCTTCGTCCCGGACCGAGTACCAACCTTCGTAGCGGTCGAGGTACAGGTCCCCTCTCTCCTCCATCGCCGTCCAGATCGCCTGGCTCGCGCGATAATGGTCCGGCTGCGACGTGCGGATGAAGCGATCGTACGAGACGTTAAGAGCATCGCACATCTGCTGGAAAAGCTGTGACATTTGATCGGCGAATGCTCGCGGCTCGACGCCTTCGCCGCGCGCCGCCTGAGCCATCTTCAGGCCGTGCTCGTCGGTGCCGGTCTGGAAGCGTACGTCACGGCCCTGCGCCCGCTGGAAGCGCGCGATCGCATCGGCGGCAATCGCCTCATAGGCGTGGCCGATATGCGGCGGCCCATTGGGGTAGCTGATCGCCGTCGTGATGTAGAAGGGCTCGCCCATGGCCATGCCCTAGCTGCCGAGGTTTACCGCTTCAAGGAACGGCCACCGAATGAAGGATGCCGCCGATCTGGAACACGGTGGCCGCCGGGTCGAGCGAGAGTCGGGGCGCGACAGTCGCCAACTCACGCGCCTTTGCATAGGCATCAAGCGCCCGTTCGCGCGAAGTGCCCTGGAGCGTCCGGGCTTCGCGCGCGATGAGTGACGGCGCGAGATCGAGAAAGGCCGCATAGCGGTCCGCCGAGCCCTTCTTCCCCAGCTCGCTCGCCAGCTCGGAACGGCGGGCATTGGTCGGGTCGCCCTGTCGCAAAATCGTAAGCGCCGCTTCTTCGAGCTTCGCCAGTCCAAGCTCGGCGAAGGCGAGCGCCCTCCCCGCGGAGCCGAAAGACATGGCGATGACCTGGTCCCGCTCGACCTCGCCGAGCTCCGGCGCATGAGTCGCAAGAATTGACGCCATGGCGTCATGCTCCAGCTTCTGGAAATCGAGGCGGCGGCAGCGCGAGCGGATGGTCGGCAGCAGCCGCCCCGGCGCATGGCTGACGAGAAAGAACAGCGTGTTCGCCGGCGGCTCCTCGAGCATCTTGAGGAGCGCGTTCGACGCCTCCTTGTTGAGCTCGTCCATGCTGTCGATCACCGCCACTCGCCACGGCGAGAGCGCCGCCGTCATGCCCATGAACTCGCCGAGATCGCGGACCTGGTGGATCGTGATATCCCGGGCGAGGCCCTCCCCTTTTTCCTTCGGTAGCCGCTTAAGCCAGCGCATATCTGGATGGCTGCCGGCTTCCACCAATCTCACCATTGGATGATCGTCGGAAGATTCGAGGCTAGGCAGGTCCGACGACGGGCCGGCAGCGTCCGCGAGAACGCGCCGAGCGGCGGCATTCGCGAAGCTTGCTTTGCCCACGCCCTTGGGTCCGGCGAGCAGCCAGGCATGATGCAGCTTGCGCGAGGCCCAGGCGCTCGCGAACTGCTCGACGGCTCGATCCTGGCCAACAATCACGGGAGCAGCTCTCCAATCGCCTCCAGCAGCCGCGCCGTAACATCCGCCGGACTGCCGGAGGCGTCGATGAGTTTCACCCGCTCGGGCTCCTCGGCCGCGATGATGCGGAAGGCAGTGTCGACCTTGCGGTGGTAATCGTCGGGACGCGCGCCGATCCGGTCGCTGCCGCCCGTATCGCGAACACGTGCCCGCTCAGCACCTTCATCGAGCGTGAGGACCAGGGTCCGATCCGGAAAGACGTCGCCGACCGCCGCGACGTTGATTGCACGGACCGCCTCGATGCCGAGCCCGCCCGCGCCGCCCTGATAAGCGAGCGAGCTGTCCACGAAGCGGTCGCACAGGACCCAACTGCCGCTCTCAAGAGCCGGACGGATCGTCTTTTCAACATGGTCGGCACGGGCTGCGGCGAACAGGAGGACTTCGGCTCGGGCTCCCCAGCGATCATCCGCACCTGCAAGGAGCAACTCGCGAATTTTTTCGGCTCCCTCGCTTCCGCCCGGTTCACGAGTGACGAGCACGTCGATTCCGCGCTTCTGAAGCGCTTCGGCCAACGCCTTCACCTGCGTCGACTTGCCGACGCCTTCGCCGCCTTCGAGAGTGATAAAATGTCCGCGGCTGCTCACGCCATTCCGATGAGCGACTTGAGGCCGAGCCAGATGCGCCCGAAGAAGCCCGCGCGCCCGACGTCCTCACCGGCAACCAGCGAGACGACCTGCGGCGGGGTGTCGCCGGTCGTGATCACCAGCTGCGCCACCTCCTGCCCCTTGGCGATCGGCGCCATCAGCGGACCGTCGTAACGAATCTTCATGCTCGTGGCACCGCTCGAAAGCCCGGCGGGGACGGTCACGGCGAGGTCGCGCGGGGCCACCAGCGGAACCTCGGTGGAGCTGCCCATCTGAACCTGCGCGGAGCCGACTTTCGCTCCGGCCTTGAACAAGGGCTTGTCGGTCCACGCGCCGAAGCCCCACTGGATCAGCCGGGTCGATTCCTGCACGCGCTGGTTCCAGCTATCCATGCCCGCGACCACCTCGATCAGGCGCCGCCCATTTTGCTCGGCCGAACCGGTAAAGCCGTAACCCGCCTCATCCGTATGGCCGGTCTTCAGACCATCGGCGCCGGCCACTCGTCCGAGAATAGGATCGCGATTGGCCTGGGTGATGTCCTGGCCCGAGCCCATCGTCTTTCCCCAAGTGAAGCTGGGGAGCGAATAATATGCCTTGTACAGCTTCGGATGCCGCTCGATCGTGACTTGCGCGATCTTCGCGAGATCGCGCGCGGTCACATAGGTGACGCCATTGTCCGGCCAACCATTCGCCGTTCCGAAATGGCTGTTCGTGACGCCGATGTTTTTCGCGAGCGCGTTCATCTGGCCGGTGAAGGCCTGCTCGGTGCCGGCGATGCATTCCGCGAGCACGACCGAGGCGTCGTTGCCCGACAGGGTGACTATTCCCTTGAGGAGGTTTTCGACGCTGACCTGCTCATTGGGACTGAGGAACATGGTCGAGCCTGCCTGCGGGCCGTGCCATTTCTGCCATGTCTCGGGCCGGACGGTGCACATCTTGCTGGGCTGCAGCTGGCCCTTGTCGATCAGCTCGAAGGCAACCAGCGTCGTCATCATCTTCGCCATCGAAGCCGGCGGCATGCGGGCATCGGGGTTCTTCGCGTACAGCACCGCGCCCGAGTTGACGTCGTAAAGGTAAGCGACCTTGGCCGGCGTATCGAATTGCGGCGCAGCGGCCGGAGCCGCGGTGGCGAGAAGGATGGAAGCGGCGGTGGTGAGAAGGATGATGCGCGACATGAGCTGGACTGGATTCCCCTGATTCAGGCTGGCGAGGAAGCCTGTCTATCGCCGCGCAATCGCGTCCGCCAGAACTCCAACCGAAATCGCGTAGAAATTCGAGCAATTGTAATCGAGGATCGAGCGATAGTTGGTTGTCATCAGATAGGCGGTGGCGTTCGGTCCGTCCGGCTCGATCAGGCTCGCCATCTCATTGTCCGCCAATGGGCGGCCCAGTGGCGTTACACCCATCGCGCGCCATTCGCGCATCGTCAGCCAGCGGCTCATGCGTTTGTAAACCTGGGGGCAGCGAGGTGCTGTGATCCGGGAAACGATCGCATAGCGGTTGAGGTTGGGCGGCGTCCGAACCGGGATGCCCCACGGCACGTTGGGCTTCCAGCCCGCATCCCGCAGATATTGCGCGATCGAGGCGAGGCCGTCGAGCTCGCTTCGCCAGATGTCGGCATAGCCGTCGCCGTCGCCGTCAGCGCGAAGCCTCAGCGCGACCGACGGCATGAACTGGGGATAGCCGGTGGCCCCTGCCCAGCTGCCCCTGAGCCACGAGCGCGGAACTCCTTGGTCCATCAGCTTCAGAGCGGAGACGAACTCGCTTTCGAAGAAGGTCCGGCGGCGGCCGTAATAGCCAAGGCTGGCAAGCACCTGCAGCAGATCGTTGCTGCCGGTAACCTGTCCGTAGCTCGTTTCGTGGCCCCAGATCGCCATCAGGACGGCGGGATCGACACCGTAGCGGATCTCGAGCGAGCGCAGCGCCTGATAATGGTCGAAATAGTTGTCGCGGCCGCGGGCGATCAGCGACGGAGTGACATGCGCGCGAAGATAAGGCGCGAGCACTCCGACCACTCCGCCGCTGCTGTGCGCCACCGGCTCGGTCCGCTCCATATCTATGGCGCGCTGGTTGATCGTGAGGCCAGGAACGTTGGCCTCGATGGTGCTCTGACGGACCCCCTGCTGCTGCGCGAGGATCGCGAGGCGCGATTTGTACGTGTCCCACGCGCTCGTGATGGGCTGCGCATATTGGGGCTGTGCCGGGACATAGGTCTGGGCGAGCTCGACAGGCCGCGAACTTTGGCTGGCCGGCGGCTGAAGAGGTGGCGTGGTCGCAGAGGCTACCGAGGCGGCGGACGCACCAATGAACAACCAGCTGATCACGCCCGCCAACACGCCCTCCTCAATACGACCGAGGCTAGTGGGTAAAACCCATTCGAAGCCAGTAGGGTTCACCGCGCGCCTTGCACAGCTCAACCCGGCAGGCGATAGGCGCAAACCCGGAGGATGGGTGGCCGAGCGGTTTAAGGCACCGGTCTTGAAAACCGGCGACGTGCAAGCGTCCGTGGGTTCGAATCCCACCCCATCCGCCAATCTTGGACCGCCATCGGACGATGAACCGTGCCCGTCCGCCGAAGGCTTGGCCAATGAGGCCGCACCGCGCCTATTTGATTTCGCTTGCAATGGCGCTACAAATGTAGCACTCTACAAATGTAGCGCGGTGATTCTGCCGCGGAATGGACGGGAAAATGTCAAAGATGTTGAGCAAACTTCCACCCCGCGAACGGCAGATCGTCGATATCCTTTACGAGCGTGGCCCGCTCCTCGTCGCCGACATCTGCGAGGCGCTGCCCGACCAGCTGAGCGGCTCGGCCGTCCGCGCGATGCTCAAGCGGCTCGAGGACAAGGGTTTCGTTCAGCGCGACGAGTCGGAGCGCGGCTTCCTCTATAGCCCGACGCTGTCGGACAGCGTCGCCAAGAAATCGGCGCTGAGCGAAATCGTCCGAGTCTTCTTCAACGGATCGCCGGCAAGCGCCGCGAGCGCTCTTCTTGGAATGTCCGATCGTCTGAAAGACGACGAGCTCAGCGAGCTCGAGCAGATGATCGCCCGTGCGCGTAAGGCCAAAGGGAGCAAGTGATGCAGGTTCTCATCGCAATCGCGATCAAGTCGCTCCTGATTTCCGGACTGACTCTGGGGCTGCTGGCGCTGATGAGGCAACGTTCAGCGGCCGAGCGATCGTGGGTCGCGCACATCGGCCTTTTCGCGCTCGTCATCATGGCCCTCGCTCCGCTTGTCCTGCCGAGCTGGAACGTCGAAGCCCCTGCCCTGCTCGGCCAGGTGCAGCCAGTCGAGACCGCGCAGCCGACTCTGGCCACGGCGCCCTCGGCTACGCACGCAGTCGCGCCGGTCGTCGCCCAAACGACTAGTTCGGTGCCTGCGCAGCCGTCGATGAGTTCAGGCGTCGCAGCGATGATCGGCTATGCGATTCCGGCGGCCATCCTGCTTCTCATCACCGCGATCGCTCTCGCGCGCTTGATCGCCCTGCGTGCTCGCGCCGACGTGCTCGTCGATGGGCATTGGCTGAGCGCTCTGGCCCGAGCGCAGCGGCGCATGGGTTTCAAGCACGGCACCGCCCTGCTCACCAGCAACGAGCTCGCCTCGCCGATCAGCTGGGGCCTCGTGCGCCCGGTGATCCTGCTCAACAGCCGAGCAGTCGAAGCCTCGGGCGAAGCGGAAGCGATTCTCGCTCACGAACTCGCCCATGTCGCGCGAATGGACTGGGCCAAGCTCCTTCTCGCTCGTGTTGCGACGGCATTGTTCTGGTTCAATCCCTTGGTGTGGCTCCTTGCCCGCGAAGCGCATCAGCTGCGCGAGGAAACGGCCGACGATGCCGTGCTCGCCGCGGATATCGCCGATACGGACTATGCGGAGCTGCTGGTCGGGGTCGCCCGCCATGAATGCCCCGGCCTGCTCCTTGGCGCGCACGGCGTCGCCCCGTCGAAAAGCTCGCTCGCCCGCCGAGTGGCACGCGTCCTCGACGGGAAATCCGTGCGGGGACCGGTCGCCCGTTCCTTCGCACTCGGAGTATTCGTTGGCGCGGTGCTGATCGCCGCCCCGCTGGCTGCGCTGACCCTAACCCCGGCCGGTGCCGCCAAGCAGAAGAAGGTGGAAGCGCAGACGCTCGCGGCAAACGAACCCTATTCAGCCTATTATCCAGCCACGCGCGAGGTCCCCGTCGACCTGCCGCACATCATTGCCAAGGGCGTGTCGACATCCGTGGCGAGCGCCGTGGCGGCAGTGCAATCGGCGGATGACGGCGATTTCAGCGCCGTCGGCCCGAGCGGCGCCTCGGTCACGCGTAAGAATGGGACGATCGTTGCGACCTCACCGAGTGGCGCGTCCACGGTCACTTATCCCGACGGCCGGACCGTCGCGAACGGGCCGAACGGAGCGACCGTCACCGTCTATCCGCCCGACAGAAACGGACGCCGGCGGGTCGTTTCCATTGGGCCGAACGGCGCGACGGCAGTCGCCTACGCTCAGGCGGACATCCCGGCCGCGACCATCGTCGGCAACTGGTCAGAGCGTAAGGATCGCCACGAGAGCGCAATCGACCGCGCGATCGAGATGAAGGCCGTCGGCGTAACGCCGGAGTATATCGCGGCCATCAAATCCGCGCTTCCGCAACTTCATTTGACGAGCGATGACGTGGTCCAACTGCGGTCGGTCGGCGTCACCCCTGACTTCATCCAGGAACTCGCGCGTCAAGGCTATCGTAATGTCGACGTGGACGACATCACCGGTGCTTATGCGGTGGGCGTTCGTACCGACTACATCCGCGGCATGGCGGCGGTCGGCTATCCGCGAATTTCGCTCGAACAGCTCATTGAGCTTCGAAGCGTTGGAGTCATGCCGAGCGACGTCGAGCGCTTCCGACGGGCCGGGTTCACCCACCTCGACGTGGACGAGCTGGTTCAGGCCAAGACGATGGGCCTTACGCCCGAGGAGATCAGGGCAAGCCGCGACGATCCGTGACGCTCTGAACTGACCTACTGAACTGACCCCCAAGACCGAATTTTTGAAACGCCTGGCCCGGGCGAACGGGCAAGCTTTGCCCTCGAATTCAAAGGAGACGATCATGAACCGCTGTCTCGCATTCATTGGTGCCCTGATTTTCGCCTTCATCAGTGTCTCCTCGGCGTGCACCGCCGCGCCAGGCCAGTGGATCCACTTCACGCTCGAATCGCGAGGTGAATCCGGCAAAATCCAGGTGAGCTTTCGAAAGGAGGTGCGTGACCACGACGAAAACAACTGGTCGACGGGCTTTCGTCCCTCCGAACTCGCCGGCCTCGACCTTGCCGCGTTTCGTGCTGGCGGCACCCGCCCCCTTCGCTTTGCCATAGTCCGCGAAGCCGGCCGGCTGGACTGCAGCGGCCATGGGGGCGAAGGTTATGCTGCGGGCAATTGCAGCTTCACCGCTGACCAGGCATTCACCCAACTTCTCGCCAGGCGGGGGATCGGCCGGCCGAGCGATGACCAGGCCTTCGGCCTCATGGCCGTGAATGCCCGGCGGGAGCTGATCAATGCGGTCGCCGCGGCGCGCTATCCAACCCCGACGATCGACGATTTGATGGCGCTATCCGCACTCGGCGTAGACGGTGCCTATATCGGCGGATTGGCGCACGTCGGCTATCGGCCCCAGACGATCCATTCGTTGATCGAATTCAAGGCGCTCGGCATTTCGCCAGACTGGATCGGCGGCTTCGTCCGCATCGGCTATGCCAACGTGCCTCCCGACGAGCTGGTCCAGCTGAAGGCGCTCAACATCACGCCCGACTACATCGCTGGATTCGACCGGCTCGGGTACCGTCATCTCTCGGTCGACAAGCTGGTGCAGCTGAAGGCGCTCGACGTGACGCCGGAGTTCGTCAGCAGGATTTCTGCAGTCGACGGCGGCCTTCCGCCTGTCGAGAAGCTGGTGCAGCTGAAGGCTCTGGGCAAAGTCCGCTGATCCGCCCGAACGACTAACCCAACGTCAATGTTGTTTGTCCGCTGGAGCTTGCGTCTCATGCCTTTTCAACGGCCCGTTCGTCGACCCGCAGAAGCGGGCTCGCGCCCTCCTGCGTCCAGCCATAGGGCGGCGGCACAAGGGGAACGAGGAATGTTGCGGAAGTTGCTGGCGACTGTGGGAATCGCCGCGCTTGGTATGTCGCCTGCGCTCGCCCAGCCTGCCGGGCCCGGAGAAACTCCGAAGGCCACGCCGGCGCAGGGCAGCCGAACGACGGTCTACGACGCCGGATTCTTCACTCAATATGCGCCGCGAACCGCTTACGACATCGTGCAGCGCATTCCGGGGTTCACGCTGGATCTCGGCAACAGCTCGGCTGCGAGCGGCGTGGATGTGCGCGGCTTTGCCGGAACAGCGGGCAATGTCGTCCTGAACGGCGCGCGGCCAAGCTCGAAGTCGGAGACGCTCGACGTCCTCCTCACGCGCATTCCGGCGAGCCGGGTCATTCGCGTCGAGGTTGGTCCGGGCGACCTCTATGGTGCAGATTATTCCAGCAAGACCCAGGTCGCCAATCTGATCCTGAAGGAAGGCGGCGGCACCGCGGGCAATGTCACCGTTAGCGCCGTGCGCCACTGGTTCGGCGCGATCATCCCAACCGCAAGCGGGACGGTGAGCTTCAGCAAAGGTCCCTCGACCTTCAACATCGCCGCGGACACGCGAAGGACCGATTATTTCGAAGAAGGCTTCGACCGCGTGATCGATCCCGCGACAGGCGATCTGCTCGAATTCCGGCGCAAGTATAATAGTATCCACCCCCACGACCCCTACGTGTCGGGCAGCTGGGCGATGGAGAAGTCGGACGATGACTCCTTCCACCTCAATGCGCGTTTCCAGCCGAGCACCTTCTTCCTGCGGCAGAAGAACCACGTGATCCCCACGGGCGACGAGGCTCACGACGATTCCCTGATCGAAGATTACAAGATCAAAATCTTCGAAGTCGGCGGCGACGTGACTCGTCCTCTCGCCGGCGGCGCGATCAAGTTCGTCGGCCTTGCCAATCGTCAGCACAAGACGACGCTGGACGAGTATGACGCCGGAAATCTCGGCCACACCGAGATCGTCGGCGGCTCCCAGCAGCTCACCGAATCGCAGCGAAATGAGACGCTCGGCCGGGTGGCCTGGAGCAAGCAAAACGTCGCCGGCTTTCAATTCGAGGTTGGGGGCGAAGGCGCCGTCAATACTCTCGACTATAACCAGCAGCTGTTCGAGATCGAGGGAGGCGGCGACAAGACTCCCATCGTGCTTCCGATCCAGAATGCACAGGTGAAAGAGAACCGCGGCGAAGTCTGGATCAACGGCGGACGGCCGCTGACGAAGACGTTGCGGATGGATCTCGGCGTCAACTACGAAATGTCGCACCTCACGGTCAGCGGCGACGCGAGCGCCGATCGCAAGCTGAAGTTCCTGAAGCCGAGCATCACGCTGGATTGGCATGCGCCAGGCGGCTGGCATGCTCAGGCCATCCTTCGCCGGACGGTCGCACAGCTCGATTTCTTCGACTTTGTCAGCGCCGCAGATCTCTCGGTGGGCGGAAGAGTGAACGGCGGCAATGCCGACCTTCAACCGCAGCGGACCTGGGAAGGCCGGCTCCTCTTCGAACATTCAATCTTCGGCAAGGGCCAGGCGCGCCTCGAGCTCGGTTACGATCTCGTCAGCCTGCTGCAGGACCGCATCCTGGTGTTCGACGACGCGGGCCACGCCTTCGATGCGCCCGGCAATCTGGGAACCGGGCGGCGGATGTATGCGGATCTGACATTCGATGCGCCCCTGGATCAGTTCTGGAAGGGTCTGCGCGTCAGGCTACACGGGAACCTGCAACGGACGCGCGTCGACGACCCCATCACGGGCCAGCCGCGCGATTGGAGCGGCTTCTACCCACGCTGGTTGTGGGATGCCGACATTCGGCGTGACATCGGCAAATGGGCCTACGGAGTCACGCTATCGGACAATCGAAGGACGACCTTCTTCCGCACCGACGATTTCGACACCAACTACAATGAGGGCTTCCCCTACACTAGCGCCTTTGTCGAATATCGGCCGAGCGCGAATCAGACGCTGACGCTCGATCTCAACGATATTTCGAACACCGGCGGCGCGCGCGACCTCATCAGCTTCATCCCCGATCGGCGGATCGGTGAGCCGACCTTCCAGGAACACAGGTTCCGCAACAGCCATGTCCGGATCGGACTGACTTTCAGGCAGAGCTTCGGCGGGGGTGGCGGCAAGGCCAGCGCCGGCAACCCCTGACCGTTGGGGTGGCGCGCCCCAACAGCTGTGGAGAGGGTGCGCCACTTCGGCGGGACGAAGGTGGCAAAGTCCAACCAACAAGTTTAAGGGACGCGCGACTTCTCAACATCGCGGGGACCCGAGAGTTGGCGACTTCACGTATCGCGGACGTGCACGAGCATCACGAGCCGAAAATCCTTCCGTTCGATTGGGCTGATCCGTTCGATCTCGATCACCAGCTGACCGATGAGGAGCGGCTCGTCCGCGATACGGCGGAGGGCTATGCGCAGGAGAAACTGCAGCCGCGCGTGACCTCCGCCTATCTCGATGAGCGCTTCGACCGCGAGATCATGAGCGAGATGGGCGAGCTTGGCCTCCTGGGCGCGACGATCCCGCATGAATATGGCGGCGCCGGCCTGGGATACGTGAGTTACGGCCTGATCGCGCGCGCCGTGGAGCGGGTCGACAGCGGCTACCGCTCGGCCATGTCGGTGCAGTCGAGCCTCGTGATGTATCCGATCTTCGCGTACGGCTCCGAGGAGCAGCGGCAAAAGTACCTGCCGCGCCTTGCGACGGGCGAGATCGTCGGTTGCTTCGGCTTGACGGAGCCGGACTCGGGTTCGGACCCGGGCAGCATGCGGACCCGCGCCGAGAAGACGGGAAACGGCTACCGCCTCACGGGCACCAAGATGTGGATCACCAACTCGCCGATCGCGGACGTGTTCGTAGTCTGGGCGAAGTCCGACGCGCACGATGGCAAGATCCGCGGCTTCGTGCTGAAGAAAGGCGCCAAGGGGCTGTCGGCCCCCAAGATCAAGGAGAAGCTGTCGCTCCGCGCATCGATCACGGGTGAAATCGTGATGGACGGCGTGGAAGTTGGTGAAGATGCGCTTCTGCCGAACGTCGAAGGCCTGAAAGGACCGTTCGGCTGCCTCAACCGGGCACGCTATGGCATCGCCTGGGGCTCAATGGGCGCAGCCGAGGCCTGCTACCACGCCGCGCGCCAATACACGCTGGATCGCAAGCAGTTCGGGCGGCCGCTCGCCGCCAACCAGCTCGTTCAGCTGAAGCTCGCCAACATGGCGACCGAGATCACTCTGGGGCTGCAGGCGGCGCTGCGCGTCGGCCGTCGGCTGGAGGCAGGCGAATTGGTTCCTGAGACGATCAGCCTCATCAAGCGCAACAATTGCGGGAAGGCGCTGGAGATCGCCCGCACCGCTCGCGACATGCATGGCGGCAACGGAATCTCGGCCGAGTTTCACGTCATGCGCCATGCCGCGAACCTCGAGACGGTGAATACGTACGAGGGCACGCACGACGTCCACGCCTTGATCATGGGCCGCGCGATTACAGGATTGAGCGCCTTTTAAGGTCGCAAGCGCCGGAACAGAGCGATCGGCTCGCCGCGGTAAACTCCGTCGGGCTCGCGCGCGAAGCCGAGCTTTTCAGCCAGGCGGATCGAGGCGACATTCTCGGGGCCGATGATCGCGGGATAGCTCGAAGCGTTCAGCGTCTCGTCCGCCCAATCGAGCGCAGCCTTGCACCCCTCATAGGCGATGCCCTGCCCATGCACGCTCGGGTCGAACACGTAGCCGAGCTCCGGCTCGCCCTCGAGGCTCGGCTGCATGTCGCGCTTGAAATCGGCGAAACCGACCTGCCCGACCACTCGGCTGTCGCCCTTCAGCTCGACGATCCAGTATCCGAAGCCGGTGTAGGGCCACTGGCCGCATGCGGCCAGCGAGCGCCGCCACGTGTCCTCGCGGCTTAGCGGATTGCCGCCGATGAACCGCACCACTTCCGGCTTGGCCCAGATCGCGGCCAGCGGCTCCAGGTCTTCAGGCCTGAACGCGCGCAGGATCAGACGCTCGGTTTCGAGCGTCGGGGCCGAAGCATTCATGAGAGCTGGATCCCGGATCAAGTCCGGGATGACGAATCTGCGTTCGTCACTTCTTGCCGAGGCTGAGACCGCCGAAGCGCTTGTTGAAGCGCGCGACCTGGCCGCCTTCCTGCACCTGGCGCGTGCCGCCGACCCAGGCCGGGTGGACCTTCGGATCGATGTCGAGGTGCAGCGTGTCGCCTTCCTTGCCCCAGGTCGAACGGGTCTGGAATTTGGTGCCGTCGGTCATCTCGACGTTGATCATGTGGTAATCGGGGTGAGTACCGGACTTCATGTGGATTTTCCTTGGGTTAGCCGCTGGTTTCCGACCAGCGGCAGCAAGTTGAGCGGCGCCTCTACAGGGAGAGGTCCAAAGTTGCAACTTAGGCGGGCTGCGTCTCCCCTCCCCTGAGACGGGGAACGAGATGCTGCGCAAGCGCGAATCCGCCAAACAGGAGCACGGAATAGAACAGGTCTCCCGCCACCGTGTTCTGGAAGAATGGGATGGCAGCGGTGTAGCAAGCCACCAGACCCGCGTAGGTCACCGGATAGAAGCCGCTGAAGAGCCACATGCCGAAATTCGTGATTACGAAGAAGGTGACCGAGCTGGCGATTGCTGCGGCGCCGATCCGGAGTGGCGTGGGGCGGGATGACAGCCACCACCCAATCACGACGATCAATGCCACGGTCGCGTAGACCGTCGCCACTCCATGATAGAAACCGAGCACGAGGTCGCTCAGCAGGAGCGCGGCGAGCGGAGCGACAAACGCAATCGCGCGGCGGCCAAGATAAGCGCCGCTGAACAGCGCCATTGCATCGATCGGCGAGAAGTTCGGCGGATGCGGCACGAGGCGCAGCGCCGCGGCTGCGACGATTGCCGACAGAAGGGCGGTGAGACGGGCCTGGTTGCTAGTCATGCGCGCTCAATAATCGGCTTGACCGCAATTTGACAGCCCGACTAGCAAGGGCCGCGACCAGGGTGCCGCCCACCGACGCAAGTCGGACCGGGGGCGGTTCAAAGGGAAGCCGGTGCAAATCCGGCGCTGTGCCCGCAACCGTGAATGCCGCAATCGTGCGGCAAAGTCGGGAACCTGCCTTGGTCCGTCGTCCGTTTCCTCGGCCGGGACCAGCCGCGGGGCGTGGGTCTCGCTGCCTTTCGGTAGCGCATCCCTCTGTGGCGACAAGTTCGTCAACAGGAGGATCCCTCATGACTGCCCTACCCATCGACACCGACCAGATCGTCATCACCGCCTCGCGCGCGCCGGAGACGGAATCGCAGACCCCCGCGAGCGCCACCATCATCGATCAGCTGCGCATCGACCGCTTGGGCGAGCCGCTCATCCCTGCCCTGCTCCGGCTTAGCCCGTCGGTCGCTGTCGCGACGTCAGGCCCGGCAGGCTCATTCACCGAAGTCAGGATCCGGGGCGCGGAGGCGAACCACAGCCTGCTCTTCATCGACGGGATCAAGATCAACGACCCCGCGGCCGGTGACGAACCGCGCTTCGAGCTGCTCAATGCCGATCTTGCGTCGCGCATCGAGATTGTTCGAGGGCCCCAGTCCGCGCTGTGGGGTTCAGACGCGATCGGCGGCGTGATCGCGATCAACGGCTTATCCGACGCTCCCGGTTATCACGCCGCGGCGGAGGGCGGTTCGTTCGGCTTCTTGCGGGCGAAGGGTTCGGTTGCGATTCAAACGGACCGTTCGAGCCTTGCGGGGGCGATCGGCTGGCAGCGGGCGACCGGAATCAACAGCGTCGAAGGTCCCGGCGACAAGGATGGCTACGACAATCTGTCAGGCCGTCTGCGCGGCACATGGAAGCCGGCCCACAATGTGGAGATCGGCGGCGCCTTAATCGCGCTCACCGGCCGATCCGAGTTCGACGGCTTCGATCCGGTCACCTTCGCGCACGCCGACACGCTCGACAGCAGCCGAAACCGCCTCAACGCGGGACGGATCTGGGCAACGATCGGAAGCGAGGATTCGCCGTGGCGTGGCCAGGTCTCCGCCTCGGTGCTCGGGTCGTCGAACCGCAACTTCCTCGCTGAGGAAGAAATCAATCGAACCGAGGGAAGCCGCCGCACGCTAGACGCGCAGCTCAATCGTCGGTTCGTAACGGGCCCAGTTGTTCACACGGTGATTGCTGCCGTCGAAGACGAGAAAGAGAATTTCCATGCGCGCGACACGGGATTCGGCGGACTGACCGACCAGGATCGAAGCCGCGACCATCAATCTCTCACGTTCGAGTGGCGCGGCGAGGCCAAGGCATTCACGGGCGACGTTGCCGTGCGGCGCGACATGTTCAATCGCTTCAGGGATGCGACCAGCGTCCGTGCGTCGGTCCTGGCGCACTTGCCCCGAGGGTTCTCGCTGGCCGGATCCTATTCGGAAGGGATTGCGCAACCGACCTTTTTCGATCTCTACGGATTCTTTCCCAACAATTTTGTTGGCAATCCGGCGCTTAAACCAGAAAGCTCTCGCGGGTTCGAAGCTTCGCTGCGTTACAGCCGTTCGTCTCTGTCTGCATCCCTCACCGGCTACCGCCAGCGCCTGCACGATGAGATCGTCACGATCTTCCCGCCGCCGACCTTTTTTGGCACGACAGTCAACCTCGACAGCACGAGCCGCCGCCAGGGAGTCGAAGCGGAGATCGCCTGGCACATGGCGGACCGCCTGCGTCTCACTGTGACCTACGCCTACCTCGAGGCGACCGAGCCGGACAGCGCTTCAGGGGCGCAGGTTCGCGAAATCAGGCGCCCGAAAAATAGCGGGTCGATCGCACTGGACGGCTCGATAGCACGCCTCAGCTACGGCGCGTCGCTGGCTTACGTGGGCCGCCACTTCGACAGCCGCGACGTCTTCCCGTTCGATCGGGTTGCGCTCGGGTCCTATTGGCTCGCCGATGCCAGGGTGAGCTACGCCGTACGGCCCGGCGTCGCGCTGTTTGCGCGCGTCACCAACGCGCTCGATCAGAAATACCAGGACGTGTTCACATATCGAACGGAGCCGCGCGCGGCTTACGTGGGTCTGCGCCTGGCGCGTTAGGCGTCAGGCGGATCGGCGATCATTGCGGTGAACTCGCACTCGGTGGCGATTTCGCCATCGAGCATGGCGCGTCCGGCGAACTTGCACACCCGGGCGCGCTTCTGCAGGAACTCGACCTCGAGGCGAAGAAGCACGCCGGGCTCGACCGGCTTCCTGAATTTCACGCCGTCGATCGACATGAAATAGACCAGCTTGCCCGAGCCGGCGAGGCCAAGGCTTTCCACGGCGAGCACGCCTGCCGCCTGGGCGAGCGCTTCCACCTGGAGCACTCCGGGCATGATCGGCCTTCCGGGGAAATGCCCCTGGAAGAACTCCTCGTTCATCGACACCGCCTTGATCGCGACGATGCCCTTCTCGGGATCGAGGCTCTCGACGCGGTCTACCAGCAGCATCGGATACCGATGCGGCAGCGCCGCCATCACCCGCTTGATGTCCAAGGGGCCGATGGACGCGCTGGCCGGTCCGTCGTTCATCCGCGCCTAGCGGCCTTTGGGTGCTGACTGCGCGGGAGCCGTCGTGGCAAGCGTCGGCAGCGCCGTATTGAGGGCGGCCAGGACATCGTTCGTCGCATCGATGCTGCTGCTGGTGGCCAGCGTCGCGCCGGTCTCGAGCATGATGTTGGCGCCGCGGCGGGTCATGACCTGTTGGTAGATCGGGCCGAGCTTATCGAGGATCTGCTTCTGGATATAGGCGGTGTTGCGCCGAATCTGCTCTTCCTGCCTTCCGATTTCATCCTGGGCCTGCTGAAGCTTCGTCTGGTAAGCCTTGGCGCGGGCCTGCAGCGCCGCGTCAGGCGCCTTGCCGTTCAACGCCTTGGCGGCCGTATCGAGCGACTGACCTTCCGTGTTGAGCGGTCCCGCGAGAGCCTGCTGACGCGCCTTGAGCGCATTGACCTGGGCCTGGAGCGCGGCATTGGCCGTCTTGCAGGCGTTGCAGCTGGCGGTCACCTTCTCGAGATCGACGACCGCAATGACGGCGCTCGGCATGGCCTGAGCCGAGGCGGCGCTGGGGGCAATCCAAGCTGCGGCAAGAGCCGCAGAAACGAGCAGAGTTTTCATTAGAATTGGGTTCCTACGTTGAAGCTGAAGAGTTTGGTGTCATCGCCCGGTTGCTTGAGCAATGCCTTGGCTAGGTCGATCCGCAGCGGACCAAATGGCGAAGTCCAGTTGACGCCGACGCCGATCGAAAGGCGAGGCTTGGGCGTGTCACCGAGGAAGAACTCCTTGAATCCGGGCGCGAAGCTCGAGCCGGCGCCGACGAGCGCATCACAATTCGCTTTCGACTGGCCAGGCTGGAGATTTATCGACTTGCTGTTGTCGTTGGACGTGCAGACGCCCGGAATGTCGGTCAGGTTTGGCGTGGTAATGTCCCATACCGAGCCGACATCGATGAAAGCGGACGGCCTCAGCCCGACGCTTTTCAAGCCCGAGCTGGTCGGAAATTCGAGCTCCAGCCGGCCCATATAATAAGCCCGGCCGCCCAGTGCGTCCGTGATGTTTGCCTTGCCTGTCGCGAGCGTCCCATCGTCATTGTACGGCACGCGCTGGATCCTCGGTCCGATGCCCCGAATGTCGAAGCCGCGCAGGTCCTGTCCAAAAAAGCGATCGGTCAGGCGGATCGCGTCGACGCCAGGTTCCGGATTGCTCTGAAGCGGCACAATGTAGCCGCCCTCGGCATGGGCGGAGAAAATCCAGTTGCCGAAGCTATGGTACTTGGTCGCGTTCACACTCGAGCGAATGTACTTCACGTTGCCGCCGAGGCCGGCGAAGTCCTCCGACCAGGTGAGCCGCTGCCCCCGGGTCGGATGGATCGCGTCGGTGTTGTCAGAGGCGGTCGAGAAGCCGAAGACAGACGCCGTCCGGGCTCCGATCTCGTCGCAAAGATAGCGGCCCGCTTTCAGCGGATCGCATTCCGACGGCAGCGGACCGGGGCCGTCCGGATCAGTGAAGAACGTGCCCTTGTCGAGCGAAATATCGTCGCGGCTGAGCACATACCGGGTCCCAAAGCTCCAATATTCATTCAAGGGGAAGCCGAGCCTCAAACCGCCGCCGGTGCTCGAGGACGAGTAGGTCGTATCGTTCCGGTTGTTTAGGTTGAAACTCCGGTAATCGCGCCGGAACAGCTGCCCTCCAAAAAGGATCTGCTTGTCGAGGAAATAGGGATCGGCGAACCCCAGCTCGACCGACTTCGAATAAACCGAATAGTTGACCGACGCGTTGAGCGACTGTCCCTTGCCCATGAAATTGTTCTGAGAAACCGCGAGCTGAACCACGAACCGTTCAAGGCTCGAATAACCGCCCGAGAGGGAAAGCTGGCCGGTCGGCTTCTCTTCGACGTTCGCGCCCAGGACCACGCGATCGGGGGCAGAACCCTCGGTTTGCTTGATCTCGAACTTTTCGTCGAAGAATCCGAGGCTTTGGATGCGGTCCTGGCTGCGCTTCACCTTCTGGGCGTTGAATGCATCGCCCTCGTTCAACCGGAACTCGCGCCGGATCACCTTGTCGCGCGTCGTCGTGTTCCCTGTGATATCGATCCGCTCGACATAGACCCGCGGTGTCTCTCCGACCTTGAAGGTGATGTTCATCAGCTTCTTGTCGGGATCGCGGTCGTAGGCCGGGTTGATATCGGCGAAGGCGTAGCCGAGGTTGCCAGCGACCTCGTTGAGGTTGGTGACGGCGTCTTCGACCTGCTTGGCGTTGAACCAGCTGCCCGGCTGGACCTTGGCGATCTGAAGCACCTGCGCATTCGGGAAGTCGCGCAGCGCGCTGTCCGCCTCGACCGTTCCGAAGTGATAGCGCGGACCTTCGTCGACGACGTAGGTAATGACGAAGTCGCGCCGGTCGGGCGTCAGCTCGGCGAGCGCCTGGACGACGCGGAAGTCGGCATACCCTTCGGTCAGATAGAAGGCGCGAAGCTTCTGCTGGTCGGCCGCGAGGCGATCCGGATCGTAAGTGTCGTTGGACTTGATGAAGCCGAGAAGGCCGCCGGCCTGCCTGGTGTACATCTCCTTGCGCAGGCGGTCGTCCGAGAATGCCTTGTTGCCGAGGATGTTGATCGCCCTGACCTTGGCGAGATCGCCTTCGTAGATCTCGAACACGACATCGACGCGGTTCTGGTCGAGCTGCACGATCTTCGGATCGACACGAGCGGCGAAGCGGCCCTGGCGGCGATACAATTCGAGGATTCTATCGACGTCCGAGCGGACCGCCGAACGGGTGAAGATCTGGCGCGGTGCGAGCTTGATTTCGGGCGTGATCTTGTCGCTCTTCAGGCGCTTGTTGCCCTCGAGCACGACGCGGTTGATGACCGGGTTCTCGCGCACGTTGATGACGAGATCGCCGGTCTCGGTGCCGCTGATCTCCGCGTTTGCAAACAACTGCGTGGCGTAGAGGTCCTTGACCGCCTGATCGAGCGTTTCCCTGGTGTAGGTCTGGCCCGGCGAGAGGTTCGCGTAAGCGCGAATCGTTTCGGGCTCGAGGCGCTGGTTGCCACGGACGGTGACCGAGTGGATGACGCGCTGCACCGGCGCAGGCGGAGCCGCCGGCTGGGCGTCCTGCGCCGCAGGCTGCTGGGCGGCCGCAGGCTGCTGGGCGGGCGCAGGCTGCTGGGCGGGCGCAGTCTGGGCGGCCAGCAGCGGCGCGGCTGAGCCCCCGAGCACGGTGCCAACCAGAAGCATCGCGCCGGCACGCCGGCTAAAACTCATCGTCCTTGAAATCACGCATCCCCGCCTTTTTGTGCAATTGGCATAAGCGGCGCCCTCCGCCGCAAAGACCCGGTTACTGCCCTGCCCCAACCCTCCTAGCCAATCAAGCGCTGAAGCCGGTCCCACAAGCCCAGTGAGCCTAAATCGTTGATCGTCGTGAACACCACCAAAGCGAGAATGAGGGCAAGGCCGCCGCGGAATGCCCAATCGAGCGCGCGCGCACTGAGCGGACGGCGCCTGACGGCTTCAACGGCATAGAAGAAAAGATGCCCTCCATCCATGAGTGGGACTGGCAACAAGTTGATGAATCCGAGATTAATTGAGAACAGCGCGAGCAGCTCGACGAACGGCAGTGCGCCCAGCGACGCTCCCTGACCGGCGATCCGAGCGATCTTGATCGGCCCCCCGAGCTGCTTGGGAGAGACTTGCCCGCGCACCAGCTGGACGAGACCGTCCCAAATCGATTCCGTCATGCCGGCGGTATATTCGACGGCCATCGGCACGGCCTTGATCACCGACACCGGGCCGCGCAGCTGGGTTGTCGAAAAGACGCCGAGGAGGCCCGCCCGGAACTTTGCGCCGGTTGGGTCCTGGACGAATTGAATCCCGAGATGGACATCGACTTCCCTGATCGTGTCACCCCGTTCGAGCTCGACCGTCACGGCCTCACCCGGCCGCAACGCGACAGCCGTCGCGATCTCGCCGAAGGTCGAAGTGGACACTCCGGCGACCGACAGAATCCGGTCGCCGGGCCGAATGCCAGCCGCGGCCGCCGCTGAGCCGGGCTTGATCGCTCCCACCACATTGGTCTGCGGAGTGCCGACGAGCGAGAAGAACGCCGCGAAGATGATGATGGCGAGGAGGAAGTTCGCCATAGGTCCGGCGAGGATTACCAGGAAGCGTTGCCACACAGGCCGCAACTGGAAGGCGCGGTCGCGAAGATGCGGCGGAATCTTCTCGATCTCGGCGGGCTCGCTCGCCGCATTCATGTCGCCGACAAACTTTACGTAACCGCCGAGCGGCAGCCACGCGATCTTCCACCTCGTACCTTGCTTGTCGGTCCAGCCCACGATCTCACGGCCGAATCCGACGGAAAAGGTTTCGGCCGGGATTCTGAGCAGCCGCGCAACGAAGTAGTGACCGAACTCGTGGAAGAAGACGAGCGGCCCCAGCGTGCACAGGAACGCAAGGAGGACCAGCCAGACGGGCGGGTGCGGCACCATCAGTCGCAGCTCGCCTTCACTTCGGCATCCACCTGCTCTCGCGTCCGCCGATCGATTTCGAGCACTTCGGCAATGGAATTCGGCGCTCCCGCCTGCCCGCTCTCAAGCGCCCAGTTTACCAGCCGCACGATTTCGTTGAAGCGAATTCGGCCGGCGAGGAAGCTCGCGACCGCGACTTCGTTCGCGGCGTTCAGGACGATCGGTGCGGGGCCGCCACTCTCCAGGGCCGAACGCGCCAGGCGAAGCGCCGGAAAACGCTCGAGGTCGGGTTTCTCGAAATCGAGCCGGGCGATGGCCGCAAGGTCGAGCCGCTGCGCGGGGGTATCAATCCGCTCCGGCCAGGCCAGCGCATAAGCAATTGGAATGCGCATGTCCGGACTTCCGAGTTGCGCAAGCACCGAGCCGTCAACGAACTCGACCATCGAGTGGACCACCGATTGGGGATGGATCAGCACGTCGATCCGATTGGACGGCAGCTCGAACAGGTAGTGGGCCTCGATCAGCTCGAGCCCCTTGTTCATCAGCGTCGCCGAATCGACGGAGATCTTGGCGCCCATCGACCAATTCGGGTGCGCCACGGCCTGTTCGGGTGTGGCGGCCTTGATGAAATCGGCCGAGGCCGTTCGGAACGGCCCGCCGCTCGCAGTCAGGACAAGTCTTGAGACGTCCTCACGACGGCTGCCGGCAAGGCATTGGAAAATAGCATTATGCTCGCTGTCGACGGGGAGAAGAGTGGCGCCGCTTGCCCGAGCCGCGCGGATCATCAGCCTGCCCGCCGTAACCAGCGCTTCCTTGTTGGCGATTGCGATCGTCTTGCCGGCCTCCACCGCTGCCATTGTCGGCTTAAGCCCCGCACAGCCGACGATTGCCGCGATGACGAGCTCGGCTTCACCGGACGCCGCCTCGATAAGGGCCTGCTCGCCCCCGGCGGCTCGGCATCCCGTCCCTGCAAGCAGTTGATCGAGTTCCTGCAGCCGGGACTCTTCGGCGACGACCGCGAGCTTCGCGTGCGTTCGGCGAGCGATGTCGGCGAGCACCTGCACATTCGTGGCGGCGGTCACCGCGACAACCTCGAACCGCCCGGGAGAGCGTTCGACGAGGTCGAGGGTCGACTTGCCGATCGAGCCCGTCGCCCCGAGGATGGCGATCTTTCGCGTCACGTCAGCCCCACTAGCTGCGCTGCGGCGGTTAGCACAGCCACAGGCACGAGTCCGTCGAGCCGGTCGAGCAGCCCGCC
>Ga0310811_10001550_pt1 | contig 28669 bp, 24 predicted proteins | sample YCmetagenome_FD_207642 | JGI IMG/M metagenome (GOLD analysis project Ga0310811, IMG submission 207642) | Soil microbial communities from experimental microcosm in Duke University, North Carolina, United States - YC | ecosystem: Engineered > Artificial ecosystem > Soil microcosm > Unclassified ... | reverse complement strand
ATTCAAGTGAATATGCACTTTGAGCGATTCCATTTTTGATTTCAGGATTGCTGCTCCTTCTTCATCCAGCTGGCGTGGCATAAGGCGCGAAGCAAATTCGATCACATGTGTTTCCAGGTGCATATCGAGCATTGCTTTGGCGGCCTCCAGTCCTAACAGACCACCGCCGATCACTACTCCTTTTTTACATTTTTTAGAATAGTCCATGATCATGTCCAGGTCTTCGATGGTTCTGTATACAAAGATCCCTTCCTTTTCTACGCCTTTAATAGGAGGTACAAAAGCAGAAGAGCCTGTAGCCATTACAAGCTTATCATAGGTTTGCACAATGCCTTTGGAAGAACACACCGTTTTATGTTCGCGATCGATCGAAACGATGGGATCGCCCAGGTGGATCTTAATATTCTTTTCCAGATACCATTCAAAAGGCGCCATGGTAAGTTTTTCAGCATTGGCATCGACGAAGTATTCACTAAGGTGTACGCGATCGTAAGCCGGCCTTGTTTCTTCCCCGAATACAATGAGGTTATACTTATCTGCTCCCGTTTTTGAAAGGAATTTTTCGCAGAATTTATATCCTACCATCCCGTTTCCAATGATTACAATGTTCTGTCTGAGTGCTTCCATGGGTTATAGTGTATTTAAACCTATTTTTAGCCAAAACACATATTATAATGTATAATTATACAAATTTTAATATGTATTTTAAATAATACTCAGTTTTATCATAAAAACTAGTCATTATTTAAGGCTATTTTTTAATTTTTATAAAAATAACGCATTTGAATGAAAATTAAAAATAAAACCTGAGTATTTTTACTCAATTTTATTATTCTCTGATAACTAATAATTTATATAAGAAGCTTTTTTACAGGGATATGAATTTATTTATATAAAATGGTAATTATTACTTAGTATGGAGCAAGGGCCTGAGTATAGAGGAAAAAATCTGATGAGTATAAAAAACGGACTGTGAATTTTGAGTATTTCTAATGTTCAGGTCCAGTCATAAAAAAACATCGGGTGTAAATTTCCTAGCAGTCGCTTGGGCTTTAGCCCGAGTGACTGCGGAATATATAATAGATTCAATTGTGTATGTCCTTTTGTGTACACCCAAAAACAAAAAAGGCTTACAATTAATTGTAAGCCTTTTATTTTCAAGTGATCCCGAAGCGATTCGAACGCTTGACCTACTGCTTAGAAGCCAAGGCTTTATGAATTTAGTTTACCATCAATGCCCTGTATATAAGGTATATACAGGGCATTATTATTTTCAATTCATACTTATTTATACCAATGAACGTTAATTTAAACAGCAAATGTTTGCAAGATGTTTGCAAGAAAATCTCAAAGCTATGAGTAATGTTTCAACCGCAATTATCCTGGACACAAGGTGGTCAGGCAAAGATAAGCAATATCCAATAAAACTCAGAGTAACTTTTCAGAGAAAGTACAAGCTTTACATTATTAACAATTATCATGTCTCTGAAAAGGATTTTGATAAAATCATGGGCGATAAACCCAGAGAAGAAAAATTCAAAACAATCCGGCAAGAAATTAACAAAAAACAGGTTGAGGTAGATGAAATATTAAAAAAACTCCCCTATTTTAGTTTTGACCTCTTTGAAAAGATCTTTCTAACCGGACAAAGAAAAGCGGACGATAATCTATTTAACTGGATAGAGAACAAATCTGCAAAACTAAAAGAACAGGAAAGAATTAAAACCAAGATTACTTACGATAATGCTCTTATCTCTATAAAGAAGTATTGTAAGAAAGAAAAACTTTCCTTCTATGATGTCACGCTTGATTTTCTCAGGGGTTATGAAAAATGGCTTATTGAAGAACAGGAAAATTCCTATACGACTTTAAGTATCTATCTCCGATGTGTGAGAGCAATTTTTAACGATGCAATAGAAGAAGGTATAATTGTAAGAGAGGCCTACCCTTTCGGAAGAAGAAAATATGAAATACCTGCTGGAAAGAATATTAAGAAAGCTTTAACATTATCCGAGATTCAGAAAATATACAATCATGTTGCACCCGAGTACAGTTCAGAAGATCGATGGAAAGATTTCTGGATCTTCAGCTATTTATGCAATGGGGCAAATGTAAAAGATATTTGTCTTCTTAAATACAAAAATATTTCTGAGGGCACTATTACTTTCCTAAGATCAAAAACTAAAAACTCTAATAGAAAACAACTTAAACCTATAGTGGTAATGCTATCGGATGAGATTCAAAACATCTTAAATAAATGGGGAAATGTAAACAAGCAACCGGACAGCTATATCTTTCCTATCCTTTCTAAAGATATGAATGCTGAAAGAATCGCCGCAACAGTAGATCAGACTACCCAAAATATTAATAAGTATATTAAGCGCATTGCCAAAGCAGAAGGGATAACTAAAAAAATCACAACATATACTGCTCGTCATAGCTTTGCTACTGTGCTTAAACGATCGGGTGTCTCAACAGAATTTATTTCCGAAAGCATAGGTCATGCCGATTTGAAAACTACAGAAAATTATCTTGATAGTTTTGAGAATGAAATTAAAAAAGAATATGCAAAAAGGCTTTTAGATTTTGGCGGAAAATTATAGAAATTAGGAATATATATAAAACCTCGGGTTAAGCACAATGAGCGTTATTTTGTTCCAATGCTATCTTTTTGACTAATATTGCCATCTCTTTTGTACTGACAACATTTTGGTAGTTGGTTATAGATATAATCATTAGCTTTTTCTTTTTCTGTGTCATAACCTTTTTTTGCTATGAGAATATGTATTTCATTTAGTGAAATAACATGAGGATTGTAATTGACCCTAATAATTTTAGAAGTCATATTCCATCTAGCCTCTCTAATACCTTCCACCTCTAAAGATTTTTCAATTCGCATTTTACACATTTCACAATTGCCATAAACTTTAAATGTTGATTCAATGAAATGATTAGGTTTGAAAATAAAGTTTCCAAAGAGAAATAAAACAAATAGAATTATAAGTGAGAAACTTTTCATAGTATACATTAAATTTTTATTCCAAATTTTTCTAAAACATAAATATACAAAGTATAGAACACGGCCATAATTATGCAAGAGTAAAGCATAGCCAATCCAAAGCTTATTCCTTTTTTTAATAGAAAAGGTAAAGTAACAAAGAAGAGTAAAGAAGGAAGCACCATCCAGAATATTCCGTAAGAAAGTTCTATCACTTTCGCTGTGTCTTTTGTTTCTCTATAAAGCCAAATAAATGCCAGTATAGATGTTAAAGGAAGCGAGGCAAGAATTGCAGCTACGGGAGTAAACCTTTTCCCAAGTTCAGAAATGCCTGCTATAAGAAGTGCTGACACAATTATTCTAATTGCAAAATTCATAATGAAATCATGTTGTTTTTTAGACTAAATACAATAAAACAGAAAAAATAAATAAACGTTATTGATTTCATGACTTAGCATAAAGATATGGTAATTTCATAAAACAATTATAGTTTATTGCACTTAAAAGAGCAGAAAGTAAAATTCTGTAATGTATTAAAGGGTGTTATATGATCTTCTTCAATACATTTTAGTTTATTAAAATCTTTGGAAAATGCGGTTATAAGATCTTGTTCAGAATATTGTTTAATATCTAAACCGCTGCATTTTTTCGGCCCATTTTCAGAAAAGGTTCCTATCGTTAAATATCCATCAATAGCTTCTCTTGCAATGGTTAGATATGACTCTATTTGTTCAGTAGTTGTAAGAAAATGAAATGTTGCACGGTCGTGCCATACTTTGTAATGCTTTTCCGGTTTAAACTCTGTAATATCACTAACAATCCAGGTAACCTTCTCTCCTCTTTCACCAAGTCTTATTTTAGCACGTTCTAAAGCTGAAACGGAAATATCTAAAACGGTAATATCAGTATAGCCTTCTTCCAGTAAAAAATCAACAAGTCTGGAATCACCACCACCAATATCAATAATAGATGCAGATTTTGGCAATTGAAACCCTCTGATAAAATCCAAAGAGCTTTGAGGTATTTCCTGTGTCCAGCTTACTTCGTTGGGTTGTTTTGTAGAGTATACATTTTCCCAATGTGACTTGTTTTTGTTGTCCATTTCTGTATAATTGAAGTATAAAGATAATGATTTAGTTAAGTTCTCAAACTACTGAATTCCCTTAAATCTGATCTTAAAATGCAAAATTTTATAACTCTTTTATACAATTTTATAACCTGAAATTGAATCCTTTAAGTAAATTTGCATATATTAACACGAATGAAAAAGATTGCCATCATAGTAACTACCGTAATTTACCTGTTCCTGAGTGTAGGGATAAGGATAAATACACATTACTGTGGTGATAAAGTTAGTTCTGTCGATTTCTTTTTTAGTAGTAAAAACTGCTGTGGACTCGAAGAAGTAGCAAAAAAATGTTGCAGTGATAAAGTATCTTATCTTAAAATATCAGACAATCAAAAAGACTCTCCTCTATTTAGTTTTTCTGCCCCTGACTTTTCAGATATATTAGTTCCTGCCCTCGATTTTTCCAAAATTTATCTTTTTGTAAAACAAGAATTACCTGTTTATACGGTCTTATTTTTTGATAGCGATATTCCTGTAGGAAAGAATCCTGTCTATATAGTCAATCGCTCGTTTAGAGTTTAAATCCATTCATTTTATTAAAGAACTATATGCTTCATTATATGGAGTAAAGGTTTATCTATTTCATTCTTTTTAATTAAAGAATTGAATAATCAATTTTAAAATTAAACTGTAAACACAAATAAAATGAAAACTAAAAAATCAATTCTATTCCTGGTAATAGCATTTATAATATCTGCTATCTCTATTAATTTAACAGCTAAGCCTATGCACAATGAAACGGCTACGTTCAAAGTATACGGCAATTGCGGAATGTGTAAAAATCGAATTGAAATGGCCTTAAAAGTGAAAGGCGTTTCTAAGGCGAATTGGGATGTAAAAACCAAAATGCTCACAGTAACTTATAATCCACATGAGATTAGCTTGGATGAGATTAATAAGAAAATTGCTGTAGCAGGTCATGATACGGAAACAGTAAAGGCCGACGATAAGACCTATGCAAATCTTATGGGTTGCTGTCAATACGAAAGAAAAAAGTAAATTAAATTAAACCCTAAATTAAAACTAGTATGAAAAAGACCCTATTATCAATCCTTGCTGTTGCAATCGTATCAGTAATCGCCGTTTCCTGTGGAAGCAACGAGACAAAAGATAAAACTTCTGAAATGAAAGACACTATGAACATGAAGACAGATGTTGCAGGTGTGCAATATACTTGCCCTATGCACCCTGAAGTTGTAACCGATAAGCCAGGTAGTTGCCCGAAATGCGGAATGGACTTAGTTAAAAAAGAAAAAATGGAAATGAAGTCTGACAGTACTATGAAAGGTGACAGTTCCATGAAAATGAAAATGTAATATTAAAAATAAAAACAACTTATATTCTAGCATAAGAGTAGGTTGTTTGGTTGTTGCCTTCTTCCACTTATTAGTGGAAGAAGGTTTTATAAAGTACTTATAATTATGGTAAACAGACTCATCTCACTCTCTATTAAAAACCGCTTTCTAGTTTTGCTGATTGCATCTGGACTATTCGTTTGGGGTATATTCTCGGTAAGAGAAAATCCAATAGACGCTATTCCCGACCTTTCGGAAAATCAGGTGATTGTTTTTACTGAATGGATGGGACGAAGCCCGCAGGTAATCGAAGATCAGGTTACTTATCCTTTAGTATCCAATCTTCAAGGGATTCCTAAGATTAAAAATATCCGTGGTACTTCTATGTTCGGGATGAGCTTTGTCTACATCATCTTTGAAGAGAATGTAGATATTTATTGGGCCAGAACAAGAGTATTGGAAAGACTCAACTATGCTCAACGTTTATTACCTCAGGAGGTTACTCCTACCCTTGGGCCCGATGGAACTGGTGTTGGTCACATCTTTTGGTATACGTTGGATGCAAAAGGAATCGACTTAGGGGAGCAAAGAGCCTTACAGGATTGGTATATTAAATTTGCTTTACAAACAGTTGATGGTGTAAGTGAAGTAGCTTCTTTCGGAGGCTTTCAAAAACAATATCAGCTCAACATTGACCCACATAAGCTTACGTACTATAAGCTTACCTTAATGGATGTTCTTAAAGCCGTCAAATCGAATAACAATGATGTTGGTGGAAGAAAATTTGAGATGAACGATATGGGCTATATCGTTCGTGGATTAGGGTATATCAAAAAAATAGAAGATGTAGAGAATATTCCTATTTCGATGGATAACTCTGTGCCCATCCGAGTTAAAGATGTTGCTTCCGTTCAAATGGGGGGAGATCTAAGACTTGGCATCTTTGATGAAAATGGTGAAGGCGAAGTTGTAGGTGGCATTGTCGTAATGCGATACGGAACCAATGCTAATAAAGTAATCGAAGATATTAAAGTTAAAATAAAAGATGTAGAAAAAGGATTGCCGGAAGGCGTAAAAATAAAAGTAGCCTATGACAGAAGTTCACTCATTCAAGAGGCAATTGATTCCATCAAACATACTTTATGGGAAGAAATTATAACGGTATCTATTGTAGTTATTCTTTTCCTATTTAGTTGGAAAAGTACACTCAGTATTATTATTCAAATCCCAATTACTATTGCGGGTAGTTTCATTTTGCTTAATCTTTTTGGTATTTCATCCAATATTATGTCCCTTACTGGTATTGCACTTGCCATTGGAGTCATAGTGGACAATGGAATAGTCATGGCAGAGAACTGCCATCGAAATCTTTCTTTGAGTGTATTCGATGAAAGTAATAGATTGAAAATAATAGAACAATCATGTAAGCAAGTCGGTAGAGGTATTTTCTTTTCCACCATCATTATTATTACTTCCTTTCTACCAGTGTTCTTGTTGACTGGACAGGAAGGAAAACTCTTTGGCCCATTGGCCTGGACAAAAACATTTATACTTTTAGTAGATGCCATTCTTGCGGTAACCCTTGCTCCTGTTCTGATCTCTTTCTTTATGAAAGGAAAATTAAAACCGGAATCAAGTAATCCATTAAACAGAGTGTTAGAAAAAATTTACACCCCAATTATTACGTGGTGCCTTAAATGGAGAAAAACTACACTGGGTATTAACATTGTCGCCTTACTAATTAGTATCCCTTTGATGATGAGTTTAGGAAAAGAATTTATGCCACCCTTAGACGAAGGTTCTATTCTCTTCATGCCTGTTACACTTCCTGACGTATCCAATTCAGAGGTAAAAAGAATATTACAAATTCAGGATAAAATTATTAAGTCTGTTCCGGAAGTGGCAAATGTCTTAGGCAAGGCAGGAAGAGCCAATACCGCTACCGACAATTCCCCTATCAGTATGATTGAAACAATCGTTTTGCTAAAGCCAAAATCAGAATGGAGAGCCGGTAAAACAAAAGACGATATTATAAATGAATTAAACGCTAAACTACAAATACCCGGTGTTGTCAATGGCTGGACACAACCTATTATTAACCGTATCAATATGCTTTCGACTGGTATACGTACAGACGTTGGTTTGAAAGTATACGGTCAGAACCTTGACTCTATCAATGCCTTTTCTCAAATGCTCAAAAAAGAATTAGAAGGAATTGAAGGGGTGAAAGATTTATATGTAGAACCTATTACAGGTGGCAAATATCTGGACATTGTTATTAAGAAAGAAGAAATCGGAAGATATGGTTTAAGTGTAGACGATGTAAATATGATTGTAGAATCTGCTCTGGGTGGAATGACGCTTACTACTACCATTGAAGGAAGGCAGCGATTTAGTGTGAATGCCCGTTTTGCACAGGACTACAGAAACAGTATTGACAAAATAAAAAGAACTCCTATTCAAACAATGAGTTATGGAACAATACCACTCTCTGCGGTAGCGGATATTAAATTATCAGAAGGGCCACCAATGATCAACTCAGAAAATGCTATGCTCAGAGGTACTGTATTATTTAATGTGAGAGACCGTGACCTTGGTAGTACAGTGCTGGAGGCTCAGAAGAAGTTAAATGAAAAAATCAGTAAACTCCCTAAGGGTTATTTTATAGAATGGAGCGGACAATATGAAAATTTGATTCGTGCTGAGAAAACCTTATTGCTAATTATTCCAATTGTACTTCTTATTATTTTCTTTGCTTTATACTTCGCCTTCCACTCTTTACGGGAAGCATTCCTAAGCTTACTCACTGTTCCCTTTGCATTGATCGGAGGAGCTTACATGATCTATTTTTATCAGGTAAATTTATCTGTCGCTGTGGTAGTCGGTTTCATCGCCTTGTTTGGTATTGCAGTGGAAACAGGAATTATTATGGTGATCTATTTAAATGATGCAATGCACCAATTAGTATTAAAAAAGAAGGAGTTAAACGAACCGATCACAAATACCGATATACGGGAATATGTAATCAACGGAGCTGCGAAAAGATTAAGACCAAAACTTATGACGGTATCGGTAGCACTCTTTGGTCTTGTTCCGGTGCTATGGGCCAATGGCGTAGGAAGTGATGTAATGCTACCAATTGTGCTGCCTATGATTGGCGGGGTGCTTACTTCTTCTACTCACATATTACTTGTCACGCCTTTGATCTTTGAAATGACCAAGGAATATGAATTAAAGAAATTTGGAAAAATAGATGTACTTGAAGTTGAACATTAATAATATGAAACTAAAATTTAGTATTGCAGTCTTTCTTGTAAGCATCTCTTTAATAAATGCACAAGTATTGCCGCTCGATTCCATTACTGCAAAGATTCTGTCTAATAATCCCGAATTGAAGATGTACAATTCACAGATCAAAGCAATGGATACCTATGCACAGGGGGCAAGAGCCTGGGAAGCTCCAAAGATAGGTGCGGGATTTTTCATGACTCCATATAGGTCATCTATGTGGGGAGCCGATAAGGCTATGGGATACAATGGCATGGGAAATATAATGATACAGGCAGAGCAAATGATACCCAATCCAGCGAAGATAAAAGCAAACGAAAATTACATGAAAGCGATGTCGTCAGTAGAAAGCAGTAATAAAGACTTTACGCAGAACTCTTTGATTGCAGAAGCAAAAATAAATTACATAGAATGGGTCATTCTGAAGAAAAAGCAAAACGTATTGAAGACGAACGAATCTCTGATAAACTATATCATCAAAACATCTGAAATACGCTACCCTTATGAACAGGAAAAATTAAATACTATTTACAAAGCAAAAGCTTCCCTTGCAGAGATCAACGCCATGCAACTAATGATCGAAAATGATATTCAACAAAAAAAAATCGAGCTGAATCGTTTGATGAACCGGGACAAAAATAGTGACTTTGATATTGACACAACTATCACCATTAAAAACTATGAACTTGAAATAATAGACACAGCAAATATAGGGTCCAAAAGAAGTGATGTAAAATCTATTGAGAAAAGTATAGCACTAAATAATTACAAGCAAAAATACGAATGGAGTAAAAGCAAACCAGACTTTAGCATTCAATACGGACACATGTTTGCTTTTGGAAATAATCCGAACCTTTTCAGTCTTATGGGTATGGTGAGTATTCCTATTGCTCCATGGTCATCTAAAATGTACAAGTCCACACACGCAGGCTTAGCCTTTCAGAAACAGGCGTATCAAAATCAAAAGGACTATATCATTAACGAGACTGCTGGACGGTTGGCCTCTTTAAAATCAAAAATTCAAAACAAGAAAAGTCAATTGAAAATTTATGAGAAAAGCATACTACCAGCATTAGAGAAAAACTACAAAGTAACACTGCTTGCCTATGAACAAAATACAGAAGATTTGTTTGTGGTATTAGATGCAAGACAAAGTTTACAAATGACGCAACTGGAATATTATAACCAACTACAGGAATTGCTACTCTTGCAGGTAGAATATGAAAAAGAAATTGAAAAACAATAAAGCGATGCTTAAATATATTATCTACACCATTGGAATAATTTTTCTGCTTCAATCCTGTTCGCAGAAAGAAACCTCTTCAGAACATCATGAGGACGGTCATATCCATGATACTTCTAAAGTGAAAGATGAGTATGTATGTCCAATGTTTTGCGATAGTACAGTACATGATAAACCGGGTATCTGTTCCGTTTGCGGAATGGAATTTGAAAAAGTAAAAAAAGATGTAAAGGCCCCAAAAGTCTATACCTGTCCAATGCACCCTGAAATTATCAGGGACAAGCCTGGCCAATGTCCTATTTGTGGAATGGATTTGGTGGAAAAAATTGAGAACCCAACAAGTTCCGGTAAACTTGGTCTGGGAGCAATTATGAAACCTGTGAACGAAACTGTTCTTGCCTCGATAAAAACAATTAAACCGGAAAAGAGAGAAATACTACAAACGATCGATGCCCTGGGTTATGTCACTTACAACCCTAAAAACACCAAAGGTATTTCAGTCCGATACTCTGGTAGAATTGAAAAGCTATATATCAAATACAATTATCAACCAGTTAATAAAGGACAAAAAATAATGGAAATCTACAGTCCTGATCTGATAACAGCACAACAAAATTATCTGTTTGTTCTAAAGAATGATTCATCCGAATCCGAACTTGTCGATGCCGCTAAACACAAGCTAATGTTGCTTGGTATGGATGAAAATCAAGTAGATGCTCTAACCAGAACTCGTAAAGTAGAAAATACAGTTGCTGTTTATTCTCCTTATGAAGGACATATTCATGAGATGAATAATCTAAATGAGGTTACGATGCCAACAATGGAAATGAATGGAACTACCTCTGGAATGAACAATTCTGCTACTCCCAAAGAGTTTTCAATGCGGGAGGGAATGTATGTTCAAAAAGGACAAACCATTTTTGATGTGATCAGTACCAGCAATCCCTGGGCAATCCTAAAAATCTATCCTGAATATATCAACGATATTAAACTAAATCAACCCGTTGAAATTTTGGTAGAATCAACCCCACACCTTCATTACCAGCATAAAGTGGATTATATCGAACCTGCTTTTGAAAAAGATTCAAAATATCTGCACATACGGGTATATATGAATAATACCGATCACCATGCTTTAAAAATAGGCTCACTCATAAAAGCGAAGATTAATACAGGACTTCATAAAGGATTGTGGATACCAAGACAAACTGCCCTTGATTTAGGTAATGGTGTGTATGCTGTTTTTGTAAAGAAAGAAAATGCCTTCTATGTTACGAATGTACAAATTGGGAAACGGATTGGAAACAGTCTTCAAATCACATCAGGCATTACAGAACAAGATGAAATTGCAAACGATGCCCAATACCTCATAGATAGTGAAGGTTTTGTAAAACCACAATAAAATTATTATGAAAAAAATAGTTATTTTAATATTCTCCTTATTCCTTCTCTCCTGTTCTAAACAACCAGAGAAGCTACCAGATAATGTATTTTACACTTGCTCAATGGATCCACAAATAATGGAAAAGAAACCGGGTAATTGTCCTATTTGCAAAATGGAATTAACCAAAGTTACTGTTGACAAGAACAGCACTTCTATAAAACTAAGTGACGAGCAAATTGAACTTGCCAATATACAACTAGGAAAAGTAGAAGAAGGCTGGACCGGAGAAGAGAAAGTTCTGAATGGACTAGTAGTAGCAAATGGTAATAACAAAATTACTATAAGTTCGAGAGTAAGTGGCAGAATCGAAAAACTCTATTTTAAAAATCCGGGAGATAGAATAAGAGAAGGAGATGTTCTTTATGAAATATACAGTGAGGAGCTATTAACTGCTTATAAAGAATATTTATTGGCTTTAGAAAAAGAAAAACAATTAGGCAATACCTCTATAGATTATTCCCAGTTAAAAGAGACTGCTATAAACAGGTTGCTGTTGTGGGGTCTTACTGAAAATCAAATTAAACAACTTGCTGCGACGAAGGAAATAAAAACAGTATTTCCTATTATAAGCAAATCGAAAGGAATTATTACCAACCTTAATATTAAGGAAGGAGATTATGCAATGATGGGGACTGACCTGTTTGAGCTTTCTGATTTTTCAAGTGTATGGGTAGAGGCTCAACTGTATTCGAATGAACTCGAAGGTTTCTCCTACAACGATGAAGTGATCGTGCGCATTGCAGGGATTCCTGATCTGCAAATCAAAGGAAAGATAAGTCTTGTATTACCAGAATTACAACCTCAATCCAAAGTTGATTTATTCAGAATAGAAATTGCTAATAAAGACCTATTGTTAAAACCTGGAATGCAGGCTTACATTACCTTGAAATCAAATAGCCGGAAAGCTTTACTAATAAATACCAATGCAGTGTTGCAGGACTCGAAAGGTAGTTTCGTATGGATTAGAAAAGAAGATGGATCTTTTGTTATAAAAATGATTGAAACCGGAATTCAAAGCAATGATATGATGGAGATCAAATCAGGGTTAAAGGCCGGTGACGAGGTCGTTATCTCAGGAGCTTATTTAATAAATAGCGAATATATTTTTAAGAAGGGTTCAAGCCCTATGGAAAGTCACGATATGTCAAAGATGTAATTATGGAAACGAAAAACACTCTGTATATTAAAAACATGGTTTGTCCCCGCTGTATAAAAGTAGTGTCCGACGAACTTCAGCAATTAGGCCTAGAAATAAAAGATATTCAATTGGGTAAAGTTGAAATGAAAACTTCTGTTACGCCCGCTAACCTGCAACAAGTAAAAGTAGTGCTTGAAAAAAATGGATTTGAATTATTGGACGACAAAAAAACAAGAATTATTGAAAAAATAAAAATTCTTATTATTAAAAGCATCCGTGAAGAGAAATTGTCGACTATGGATATTAATTTATCTCAATACATCAGTGGAGAACTGAACATGGAATATACCCATCTAAGCAGCTTATTTTCTTCTGTAGAAGGGAAATCCATTGAACGCTTTGCCATCCTTCAAAAAATAGAATATATAAAAGAATTGATAACCTACGACGAGTTGAGCATAAAACAAATAGCGGATCAATTGGGCTATAGTAGTATACAGGCCCTTTCCAATCAATTCAAAAAAGAAACGGGCATTACCCCCACTGATTTTAAAAAATTAGCAACCGGAACAAGCAGAAGACCAATTAATGAGGTTTAGGATTTCACCAATAAACTTGTTACTCATACTCAAGATTTTGTAATACTTATTTTTAACCTTAGCGTATCTTTGTAATAACAGAATGGTGAAATATGGAAAATACTGATAACAGTTTTGAGATTCCTTTATTGGATGTGCATAGTGAACATTGCGCCCTTATTGTAGATAAAGCCCTGGGTAAAAATCCACACATTAGCTCTCATAAAGTTGATTTAAATAATGAAAAGGCAATCATAGGTTTTAAAAAAGGTGAAAATGATTTTACAGGAATTGTAAAAGATATTCGGGATATAGGCTACGATGTAGCTACTGTTAAAAACTCCTTTCCTGTACTTAATATGACATGTGCTTCCTGCGCAAGTAGTTCTCAAAGTATCTTAGAACATGAACCTGGAGTAATAGCCGTATCGGTAAATTACGCCAACGCAACTGCACAGGTAGAATACATTCCAACTATAACAAATCCCAACAAACTTAAGGTAGCACTTCAATCAATTGGCTATGATTTAATGATCGAAGAAACCAAAGAGGCTAAAGATGCGTTGGAAGATCTTCACAGAAAAAATTATCTGACATTAAGGAATAAAACAATTGCGGCAGTAGTGCTTTCCATACCTATTGTGGCGATAGCAATGTTCTTCATGAATATTCCTTATGCCAATTATATCATGTGGGCATTGTCCACTCCGGTAATTGTGATAATAGGTAATCAGTTTTTTGTAAATGCCTGGAAACAAACCAAACATGGTTCTGCCAATATGGATACCTTAGTAGCGCTTAGTACTGGGGTAGCTTATTTGTTCAGCATCTTCAACACTTTGTTTCCTGACTATTGGCACAGAAAAGGATTACATGCTCACGTGTATTTTGAAGCAGCGGCCGTAGTGATTGCTTTTATTCTCTTAGGAAAACTTTTGGAAGAAAAAGCCAAAGGGAATACTTCGTCTGCCATTAAAAAACTGATGGGATTACAACCCAAAACTGTAACCATTGTTCATGAAGGTGGGCATCAAATGGAGATGCCTATTGCAAGCGTAAAAGTTGGTGATATCCTATTGGTAAAACCAGGTGAAAAAATTGCGGTAGATGGTAAAGTGATTAACGGAAGTTCTTTTGTAGATGAAAGTATGATCAGTGGTGAACCAATACCCGTTGAAAAAAATAACAATGCTGCTGTCTATGCTGGTACCATCAACCAGAAAGGAAGCTTTCAGTTTGTAGCAGAGAAAGTAGGAACAGATACTTTCCTCGCTCAAATTATTAAGATGGTTCAGGAAGCACAAGGTAGTAAAGCCCCTGTACAAAAAATGGTAGATAAGATTGCGGGTATTTTTGTACCTGTAGTGATTGTAATAGCAATTTTAAGTTTAGTGGCTTGGGTAGTGATAGGTGGCGAAAATGGCTTTACGCAAGGTCTACTTGCGATGGTTACCGTGTTAGTAATTGCCTGTCCATGCGCGTTAGGCTTAGCCACTCCTACTGCTATCATGGTTGGCGTTGGAAAAGGTGCAGAAGCAGGAATCTTAATTAAAGATGCGGAGAGCCTGGAAATGTCAAGAAAAATAAACGCTATTATCCTTGATAAAACAGGAACCATCACCGAAGGTAAACCTGTAGTAACCGATGTTCTTTGGTTAAATAACGATTCCAATTTAATGGCAGCTTTTGCTTCTATTGAAAAACAATCCGAGCATCCATTAGCAGAAGCCGTGACTAAGCATTTTGGCAAACAAAATTATTTGCCTGTTCTTAATTTTGAAAGCATCACAGGCTTTGGGGCAAAAGCAACAGTCAATAATCAAACTTATTTTGTTGGTAATCTAAAGCTGTTAGAGAAAAACAGCATCCCAATAAGTTCTCAACTGATTGATCCTTCAATCAAATGGCTGGAAGAAGCCAAAACGGTTATCTTCTTTGCCAATGAAAAAGAGGCCTTGGCTGCCATTGCCATTTCAGACAAAATAAAAGACAGTTCTGTAGAAGCAGTTAAACAGTTAAAAGCCTTGGGTATTGAAGTGTATATGCTTACTGGAGACAATCAGTCTACAGCCAAAGCAATATCAAAACAAGTTGGTATAACACAATATAAAGCCGAAGTTTTACCTGCTCACAAATCGGATTTCGTAAAAGAGTTACAAGCTAAAGGGAAAATAGTAGCTATGGTAGGCGACGGTATTAATGATAGTAATGCTTTAGCACAGGCGGATGTTAGTATTGCGATGGGGAAAGGAAGTGATATTGCTATGGACGTTGCTAAAATGACGATCATATCTTCTGACTTAACTAAAATCTCACAGGCAATAAAGCTTTCCAAATATACCGTTGCGGCAATCAGACAAAATCTTTTCTGGGCGTTTATTTACAATATTATTGGCATTCCAATAGCGGCAGGTGTTTTGTTTCCGGTCAATGGTTTTTTATTAAATCCTATGATTGCAGGAGCGGCTATGGCATTGAGTTCAGTAAGTGTTGTAAGCAATAGCTTACGGTTAAAATTAAAATCGATTTAATAAATAAAACAAATATGAAAACGCTAAAATTTAAGACAAATATCAATTGCAGTGGTTGTGTAGCGAGAGTAACACCAACGTTAAATAATTTAGAAGGAATTACTGAATGGAAAGTAGACACTACCGATCCTGAAAAAATACTTGAAATTAAAACCGAAAATCTGGAGGACTCAGAGATAATTAAAAAACTTGATACAATTGGATTTAAAGCTGAAACATTAAAAAAATAATCTTATGACTATAAGCACACGCACAAGTAAACTTATACTAACAAGTCACATTACCTCTTCAGTAGGTTGGCTGGGAGCAGTTGCCGTATTCCTTGCTCTGGCAATTACCGCTTTAACCAGTCAGGATTTACCATTAGTGAAAGCCTGCTGTCTTGCAATGGATGTTTGTACATGGCTCATTATACTACCTTTTTGCCTGACATCTTTATTCACTGGAATAATTCAGGCTACGCTTACAAAGTGGGGATTATTTAAGCACTATTGGATTGTTGTTAAGCTATTTTTAACGTTGGCCTCTACACTACTTCTCTTTCTTCATTTACAACCTATCTCCTACCTGGCAGGTGTTGCAAGAGAGGCTTCGTTTTCCAATACACTTTATGCTGGTCAACTTATCAGCATTATTTCCAAAGCAGGAGCTGCTGTCTTGGTTTTAATCGCTCTTACAACTATCTCGGTATATAAGCCGTGGGGAAAAATTCAATCGATACAAAACGGAAATTATGATTTTAATACGAATCAAAATTCTGTAGAAAAAATTAAAAAATCTTTAACATTTTATTTGCTAATCGGATTTGTTACTTTAATTGTAATCTTCATTATAACACATCTTTTTGGCGGAAGTATGACCAGACACTAGAGGTATGTTTGATCAATGTATAAAATTTTGGTTTGAGCTTATAAAATTTTTGTTATGAAATTGATAATGTGTGAATTATGTAATTCATAGTCTTTATCCTATAAGATCATTGGAGTATTTTTTTTGCTTTTTGCGTCCACAAAAATCACTAAAATACTACTGATATGAGCCATGAAAAATTTCAATCCTGCATTGATGCATGCATAGAATGTGCTACTCAATGCGATCACTGTACTTCCGAATGTTTAAAAGAAGACGATGTAAAAATGTTAAGCAGATGTATTCAGCTAGAAAGAGAGTGCTCTCAGATGTGTCTGAATGCCGCTAAAATAATGATGCTTGGCAGCGAACATTCAGGAGATGAATGTGCTACTTGTGCAGAATACTGTGACAGATGTGCCGAAGAGTGTGAAAAACATAGTCATATGGAACATTGTAAAAAATGCGCAGAAGCATGTAGAAAGTGTGCAAAGGAATGCAGAGTAATTGCAGAACAACATCATCACCATATGAGCTAATTCTATTAGAATAAATACTATTACTGTTGGACTAAGTCAAAGGTTTTTAAATAGAATGAATACGAATGTTTCTATGGGAAATTATAATAAAAAGGAAACCATTTATCAAAGCGGTAAGGGTCTAAATAAATTTTTTAATGAAATAATAAAATGAAAACAATCAAAAAAATGTCGTTGGTACTCCTGGGCGTAGTATGTGCAATCAATATAGCAGCAGCCCAGAACTACAAAGCTCCTAAGATAGATGCTTCAGGAAAAATCTATAACATGGACGGGAAGTACATGGGAAGCCTGAACAATAAAGGAGAGATTTCCGATACACTGGGAACAAAGGTGGCCTTTGTAGACGGTACTGGTATGCTGATCGATGCGAAGACGGGTAAAAAACTTGGCAAAGCTGAAAAGAACGGAAATTTCGTTCCTTACTTTTCAGAAACTCCTGATAAAGGCTGGACGATTAGTGCTCCTCTGAATGGTACTTGTCTTGTGAAAGACAGTAAAGGAAATGTAAAAGCAGAGATCCACGAAAACTACAAGCAGTTTGGACCTTGTGCAATTCATTGTATGGAAAATAACATGAACCATGCAGAAGTACTGGATAAGTCTAAATTGACGGCAGTTTATGCTTGTCCTATGCACCCTGAAGTAGTTTCAGATAATCCAGGGAAATGCAGCAAGTGTGGTATGGAACTTAAGAAAAAATAAAACTTCCTTAATGTAATAGTCAAGAAGGCTACCTATTGTATAGGTAGCCGTTCTTTTTTGAGACCAAATAATTGTTAAACAGAAGATGAATTCAATTATTGCTAAGATGAAGTTGACTTGAATTCATCATTACTTAGGTTGAATAGAGGTTGGATTGGAGTTGAAACGACATGAAACGAGTTAATTGGATTAACTGTAATGAAATATTACCTCCTGAAGCTTATACAAAATACCAGACTTATTAGATTTAATAAAAACATCCATTTTGGACAGATTATGTTTAACACTATTAATTGTAGAAATTAATTTAGGATTCTTTAAATATTTTCCTTCGTTATTATACACATCAATTAATAGTCCATCTATATTATCTACTACTAAAACTCCATTGCTATCATATATAGGTATATTATCAGAGTGCTTGAATATTAAATTACCATCTTCATTACTCAATTCATTTTTCTGATGCTGAGAAAAATCGTTATAATTAAATGAAAAAGTAAATGACAATGGAGTTTTTAAAAAGCCAGAATAAAACCGCTTATTAATACTATCGTTTACCAAAAATATAATTCTGCCATCCAAATAAGTTTCTTTTGGACTTAGAATTAGTGTGTATAGAGAATTAAAAATTCGAATCACACTAACAAGTCCATGATTTTCAATTGTCATTATCACAATAAAACAAGGAAAGTCCCATAGAAATTTTTGACTCCTTAAAATTTCAAAAGCTTTTAAATTCACTTCTCCATTAGGATTGAAATAATTTACATATTCTCGGTTAAAATCTCCTTTTTCTAACATAGCTGAATATATATTAGCAATAGGATCGTCATAATAATCTTTTATTAGTGAGACACCAGTTTCGTAAGCTATTTTTAAAAATTCAAATATTCTGGGATTATGAGGGTCAGACTCCTTAATAGTAACATAAGGTTCTCGGGATTCCTGTTTATCTATTATTACTGCATTCTCTAAATCTAAATTGGTTTTCTCTTTGACTGCTTTTGAAAACATTTTAATAACCTGTTCTTCAGACTTAAAAAAATCAGTTGACATGCTTATTTTTATGAGATAGCCACCTTCGTGTTCGACTAGTTCCATATTGGGTTTTAGTTCAGCAGAAAAACCTTCTTCCTTTCTACTAACTATATATTGCTTGTCTTTATAACTATATTGACCGCTAAATGGATTTTTAATCTTCCTATTTCCCCGCTTTAAATTCATTTGATCACGAAGAAGTAAAATTTCTACTAAGTTAGAAAAAGGGGTATCAATATTATCTCCCATTTTTTTATTACAGTCTTTACATACACTAGAAATAGTATAAGCTCCATTTATAGTTGCAGGAAACACGTGTTCTATTGAAAATGTTAGTTTAGGAGAACGACAAATAATACAATCCTCCATAATATCTTCTATATTCATTTTTAAAATGAGTTTTACAAAAAAAAGATAAGTTGAATTGCAAAAAAGCTTTAATTATTGACTCTATTTTTATAAGTGATTACATTTTCTCGAATCAAATAAGCTTGTGATGAGCCCATATCAATCATCTCATTTAGTATAAATAAGTAATCAGCAAGCAATTTCGATTCATTCTTTACTATTAACATATGGTTATGAAATACTCTTTTTATTAATCTTTCACCGGATGCCGATACTAAATGTATTTTTTCCTCCGGATTTTTCTTAATCAGATCCCCTATCAAAGAAATTCCATGAGGTAAAAAAGTTAATTCTCCTATTGTTGAAAATATTGAAATAATAGATTTTATACTTCTGTGACCTATACTAAAAACGAGTTTGTAGTAGAAATCTTTTTTGTTTTCCAATGGTAACCAATGATGGTATTTTTCATTCCAAGAGTATTCAGTATCCAAAAGTAGAATGTTCGAAAAAAACTTGCGTTGAGAACCCATTTCTTTTGAATAAAGATATTCCCATGCCAACCAAAAATTAGCAATGATACTCTCTATTCCCTCTACCTTTTTATGTATGTAATCCTCTTCCAATACATATATAGTGTATTCAAAAGTACCATTTATAAATCCATAAATATCCCTAATTTGCGAAGACTGAAGAGTGGGTAGATTAAGTGCTGCATGATACAATAGGTCAATTACTTTTTTATAAACTTCAGCCTTCCCATTTAATATCAATTCTGCCAGATATTTTCTAATACTAATCAAAGCCATAGAATCAACCTGTCGTCCTTTTCTAACTCTAGAATGTGAATAATCTATTTCTAATTCTAAATCTTTTAAGAGAATAGACAAAAACTTATCAATATAAAATTGATAATCCGAATTTTCTTCAGTATAGGGAGAAATTAAAAAAGCCATTAAAAGTATATCCGGTGTATGTGTATCAAAAGAAATTTCTACAACATTTATAGTGAAATTTGGCTTTAATAAAACTTCTCTAATAAATTCCTTTTCTTTATTATTAGCAGTGTTAATATCGTCAGAACTTCCATAAAAACGCATTGGTAAGGGATTAGCTTTCCGGTAATGAGAAAAATGAATGATTGCATACCATACTCTTGTAATTATATCAGGATGAGATTTAAATAAAATATTCCTAACATATTTCACAATTTTACTAATTTCATGATCTTCAAAAGGGGCAAGTAACATTTGAACGATTAATTCTATATATACTTCCCTTTGCTTCTCTTCCTTAACAATATTAAGTAATATATGGATAGAATATAAGACTGCATCCTTATCCATTAAATTTACATTAGGTAGAGAAAAATCTTCGAATCGAAATTTACTCTGAATAATAGAGATGAAAGCTTTATGAAACTGATTAATACACCACTGTTTTTGAATAGAATCTAAACGATCAGTAAAATCTCTTATACCTATTATTGCAAGAATAATAGGGCGATCGAGGACATAATCAAAATTTACTAAACCGTTATAATAGCTATAACACTCTTCCCATTTTTCAAAATTTGGTTCTTCATTACCCTTTTCTTTAAGAAGATCTGTAAGCCAAACAGCATAGGATGCTGAAGTATCTTTTGCAATTTTGTCAGGCTCAATTGAACTAAGAAATTCTTTTACTTCCCCTTCATATTTGGGTTGAATTATAGAAATATTTTGTTTTTCATCATGTTTTACCATTTCCCATTTCCTAAAATCAATTTCATTTAATTTTTTAAGCCATAAAATATCTTTCTTATCTGCTGATTGATGAAGCTTATCAAATATTAAATGAATCTTTGTATTAAGTGAAGTTCTTCTTGCCTGAAAATCTACAATAAAAGTACATATTCCTTGATTATATTTTGTTCTATGTGGTAGTTGATTTGATTTCCATCGTTCCTTTTGAGCATAAGGTATACGTTCATCAGAAGGAGATAAAGCTTGAAATTCTTGATGGGCTCTATGGAAATCCCACTCATAAAATTCCTTTACTGTAAGCAGCGGTAAAAAGTCCTCCCCCAATTCATTTGGATAAGCCAATACAATACTACTTAATACACCGGGTATCGCCACTGAATTGCTATTTTCAAGTAAGTAATTGAATAAATATTTTAAGATTTTCCTACTTGCTTCCGTTTTATTTGACGCTAGTTCTAACAGAAATTTTTCTAGCCCCATTAAAATACTCTCAAGAAGATAATGAGTAACACTCAACCCTCGATAGGCCACCCACAATTCCCAATTACCTAATTGTTTAATTGTAGAGCCACTATTTAAAGTAATACTCACATACTGCAATTCCTTTTTATATTCATGTGCTGTTGTATAATAAGTATTTACCGAATAATTCAAGAATTCAACTATAAACTTTATACCTGAAAATGTATTACCATTTAGAAGTTGGTATACGGGTGTTTTGTAAACTCCAGAAGGAAACACATCTAAGTGACTCTCTATTCCCCAATATTCATCCCTGTCTATATGATGAGGAATTCCAAATCGTGACACAGAGGATTCTCTGGGCTCTTTTTTCCATATTTTCCATGCTGTCTCAATCACAACTGTTGGTATTTCTTGCGCCAGTTTTCCAGTATGCGCACCAGACAATGCATGCTTAATTAATTTATCATAAAATGAGTTAAGTCTCCAATGATCATTATTTTCTTTTTTATTAACTCCTTTTTGGATTAATTCTGTAATTTCAATTTGTGCTACATCAGCTATATTATAAAGCAAAGAAATTAATTCGTCAATTCTTTTTTTAACACCATCATTACTCCAAAAAGTATCTTCATTTTCAATCTGAGTTATATAATAAAGTAAAATATTCTTGACAGCTTTTAAATTTTCTTTGTCATTATTCTGAGTAAATAAAATGATATATGCCCAATCAAACAAAAAGTTTAAAATACTAAGTCTTAGATTTTCAATTTTGGAAATATGAGCATCTATGAATTTGAAACTTTCAGCCCATCCCGATCCTATGGGCATAAGAATTTCCGCATTATTATTTAACGCATTATTATTTTCCTTACATGTCGTCCTAATAAGTAATAAACATCTATTTAAAAATATTGCATTATTATCCAGTAGTTCAGTTTCAAACGCCGAGAAAAAGTATGCACAGTTTTCTGATCTAAAGATTGCTACAAGCAACTCATCGGCCCAATATTTATCTATCGTCTTATTAGAAAGAGTAAGTTTAACAAGCTCAATTATTTTATCGTTATAATCGATTAAATAATCTTCTACCCATAACCTGAAAGCTCTTCTTATAGCAGGTTCATTCCCTATTTTTTCAAAAATATCTTGTGGATTCTCGCAGACATTTTTCATATCTTCAATATACTTTATGAGAGCCCAATCTTCAAATATGTCATGAGATGGTGCGAAAAAATAATCGTCACCATCTTTAAAAATAACATCATCTTTAATTAACGCCTCTATTGCTCCATCATCAATTCCCTCGTCCGGTTCTACGAAAAGTTTCATTCTTCGTGCACGTTTTAAAGCTATATTAGAAAAAGCTTTTCCTCTCTTTCGTGCTAAACCATCTTTTACAGTGGTTACATCTTCTATAATATTACTCCAAAGTTTTTTCTTAAATTCTGTTACAGAAATACTTGAATAATCTTCAGATAGCTTAGTTAATGAATAAATGACTAAATCAAGGTACTTTGGACTTTCCAAAACGATTTTGATTTTTTTATTATTGAATAAAGATGTTAGCTGAGGAATTTTGGTTTTTAAATAATCCATTTCAACTTCATTCAATGTAGTCACTTCTATACTATTAATTGAGTCAATCCCAAATTTTTGTATTAATAAATCAACGGCATATTTTCGTGTTGTCGCTACTATTTTAATATTTGGGTATGACTTTACTAATATATAAAACTGTTTAAAGGCATTTTCGGTAACACCTTCCAATAATTTTTCCAAACTATCTATAAAAATTATTTTATCTGGTAGAAGAGCAATACAAGATAGTAAATCAATAATTGATTCATTTATCCCTTGATGAGAGAACATTCCTGCTAGATGTGATTCATTAAATTGATCAGCTCTAAATGCAAAAATATTATCATTATTAAATTTTGATTCAAGTACCTCTTTCACAATGGCTGACTTACCTGTTCCTGGCTTTCCTGTTATAATTGTAAATTGTGAACTTCCTATAGATTCAATAATGCTTTCAATTAAATCACTTCTATTGAGATGATAACCTCCAATCGTATTTTTGAATGGTTTCAAAATAATTGAACTGTCACTCCTTAATTTCTCTAAGGATTTATAAAATGGAGTTAACTTTTTTATGTCAAAATAAGAATAGATCTGTTCCTTTTGAACACTTTGTAACGTTAAAGTTCCGGCATCTTTATTGAGTTTAGATACATATGCTAGTATACTATCCCAAATCTCTTTTTCATTAGGAGAATTATCAATTCTCCTCGTCAATTTTATCAGATTCAAAAAATTAGACTCATCGACACTTCCTGGATTTAAAAAATCATACTCTAATACCTCCAGACATTTTAGAAACTCCCATAAGGTTTTATCAGAAATTGGTGATTTATTTATCTCGTCTAAAATGTTTCTGAAAATTTTCAGTCTCTCTGTCTTAGCTACTATTAATTTAACCTCATCAAGGAAATCAATTTCTGAAGCTTTTGATTTCGCTAAATTTAATAATGTTTTAATATGATTACGTTCACTGGAATTTAAACCACTTTTGATGATTACAAGTCGATCTTCCAACTTATCGAATAAAGCTGCATTATTAAAATCAATCCAAAAATCACTAATAACCTCTTTGAACAGATCATTTTCTGTAAAGGTTAGATTGTGCTTAATTTGAACAAGTAACCTATGGGTCTTTGTAGGGGAGTTGACCAATACAAAAATATCGTCGGTTTGATAACCTTTACTTGTTGACTGAAATGCTAATTCCGTAATTTCGCTTGCTGGAAAACAAGGGACATTACCTCTCAATATAAGAGTTGTCAAAAAAGCACATTGTACATTTTGTTCAAAATTTGTTCCTCCTCCACCTTTTGAAAAAGCATTTCCATCCTTTGACATTGAAATTTATTTTAAAATTGTAATTGCGAGATAAAGCAGATATTCTATCAACCTTTATTGAGGTGCCCAACAAAATTCATTAATCCTAGAGTAATCAGGTAAATCGACTGAGCTTCGTGACGGCTAAACTCCTTATTAGACTCTGAATGGTGTGTTATAGAAGAAATAGCGGAAGTAGATTTATTCATTTCATCAATCCAATTAAGAGTCGCAGTATCGACACTATTAAACCATTTAAAGGAAGATTTACTGTCTATGTTTTCTTTAATTGCTTTTAAACTTCGAGTTAAAGCATCCATAGTACCTCTGCAATGAGAAATACATTTATTATAATCATGCAAAGAAAAATAATGCTCCGCTTTATTAAATTCAGAAATGATATTATCATAAGCCTCTGCAAGGTTAACATGAGATAAAGGTATTTCAATGAGCTTGAAACCAGGTAAACCTAGGCTTTTTAATATCTTTTCTACCCAATGAGATTTCGGTATTGAAAATTGAAATGTTATTTTATTTAATGTATTTGTTCGCGTAGATTGAATTACTTTCTCATCATATTGCAAAGTTGTAATCTTTTTAATTACAATAACTGGAATTAATTCGAGCACAAATACTACGTCTCCATTTCGGGTACTTTCAATTATATTGAGAGCTTTGTCATCAAGAATAAACCTACAATGGACTCCTGTTTCGTATTCATCTCGAGGAGGCGATTCCCCAAAAGGAATTATGGCATCTGAAAGTTGAGCATTAGAATTGTTAAATTTGAGTTTCGCATTCATATACAGAATATCAAATTCCACATCAGGAGATGGTCGCCTTAATTTGAAATGCAAGAAAATGTTTAAAGAGGACCTTAGGCCGTCATAACTACCGTTAACTTCTTGCAAATTATCAGGAACAACTTTAATATCCTGGCTTCTATCCATTATGGAAAATGATGTTGTGTTCATTATTTAATTTATTTTAATTAAAATATAGATAGTTAACCTACTTCTGATTACTGAGCCTACCTTGAACTAATAATACTGCTTTCTATACCAAAAGGCAATTATAAATCGAAGTGAAATTCGGAACAGAGGAAAAATTAAGTAAAGAGGTATTTGTGAAGGTTGGAAATTAAGAATACTAATCCATGTCAGTATTTAAATCTTTTACTTAAACATTTCTTCAATTTGTTTTTTCAATACTTGACTATTGGGATCATCTCTGAAACTCTCAATGTTTTGCCAATAAAAATCAAAGTATTGCTTCATCTCCAAAGTGATTATTCCATTGTTTTTCATCAGAATATTCAACAAATGTTCTATTGCGGCCGCTCTTTCTCTGATTGAAACAACTTTTGGATGATTTAATGTTGCAGGTGCTTTATATTGTGGAGATTCTGTAAGGTAATTCTGTAAGGATTTCTCAGTGCCTAGTAAGTATTTTTCATGAAGCTTTTCTATATCATGATTTATACCCATCACCATATCATCATCATAAAGAGTTCTATAAAAAGTTTTATTTAATGAGGTTTCTGATGAAGGCATTAATGTCAATAAATATCGAGGAGTTATAGGAACATGAATCATATTATCATCTGATAAAGCATCTATTAATACACCATTTTTGTTTCGTATTATTACTGGATTATCCCCTGATATAAATTCCCAATCTTTAACAGCTTTATTTATACAAATCCCACAATCTTTTTTCTCATTATATAATTTTTCAAAACTATAAACAGATTCATAAAGTAGTTTACTTTTCATTTCCTTCCATGCGAACTCTCGTTCTTCTTCTGGAAGCAACTCTATCTGCTTAAGTGCCTGTTGGTCTAATTCTACAAATTTAGGAGTTCTATAATATAAACTTAGGCAAGACTTTAACATTTTAATTCGCATTTCATCTGGCAAAACTAAATTAGAGTCTTCTTTTATGAATTTTGTTATTTCTGAAAAGTGACGATCAGCATGTTCTTCATAAGCATGTTCCAAAAATTGTCTTTCTTCTCCTTCTAAGAGAGGTAAATCATATAAGTAATCAACAGAGCAAATATTCTCAGTTGTTCTTCTTTCAATTTCTCCACCATTCGTCATTGCATAAAGGCTCCACCTTTTCTTTTTAGCATTCACTAGAAAACCAAAATTTTTCAAATAAGACTTTGGTATATAATGCTGATTTATTACGATTGGTCTCATATCTAAGCTTTGAGTATTGATAATTTAGAAAGAACTTATTAGTTACTAAAGCAAGGAAAAATATACTAATACTAATACTATTCCTTCCCCTTCTTCTTAAGAACAAAATCATTCGTAGCAATCAAATCCCGGACATGAACTTCAAGCGCATCTGCTATTAAAAATAATGTCTTCAAATCTGGCTGACTCGTATTCGTGCAGTATCTTGAAACGGTCATAGGATCCCTGCCAATTTTTTCAGCAAGCCATATATTGGTTTTCTCTTTCTCGGCTAATACAACCCGAACATTATTATATATCTTTTTCTTTGCCATTATGTATTCCTGCAATACGTATAAAAATCCTGCATCGCCAAAATACGAATTATTTATTTGTGCCATTTTTAGTAAAAACAGACTATATTAGAGTATAAATATACATAATTTGTTTATATATAAGTATAATTTGTATATATTTAGGCAAAATAAAACTAAAAACATAATTTTATGGACACAAAACTTAAAACAGACACCTTTCAGGCCAATCTGGAAGACATTGTGGATGAATTAAAAACGCTCTTTTATTTCAGTCCACCAGAGAAGATTAGAAAGCATATCTTAGAGAGTTTTTTCACCTACCTGATCGAACTGGATGATTATCCGAATCATCATCGTGAGATTGTGGAAGACCATTACTTTTTAGTAATGTTTTTTAACCGGATGGATGAGATTAACGAGAGAAGAAATCTTAATCAAGGGACTGGCAGAAATGAACAGGTTTAACTTGACATTCATTCCAAATTTTTCTTATCTTGAACTGATGGCAATTCAATCAAATCATACAGTACTGGCTATTTGCAGCGCATTTGTTTGCAAGATGTTTGCAAGAACAAAAAAGCACTTGCAGAACGTGTCTACAAGTGCTTGTCTTTCAAGTGATCCCGAAGCGATTCGAACGCTTGACCTACTGCTTAGAAGGCAGTTGCTCTATCCAGCTGAGCTACGGAATCATTTCCTTTCTTAAGGGGCTGCAAAACTAATTATTTTATCTTAAAAAAGAAAAAATCCCCTTAAAAAAATCTATTTTAAGCTGCCGTCAGGCTGTAATACATATACTTTATCGCCCTTGGTTAATTTCCTATTGCCCTCGTTGTCTTCTGTATAGCTATCGTACTCGATCGGAACTACCAATTTCCCCATACGGTTGGTAACGCCCCATTTGCCTTTCATTTTCACAGCAGCCAGTTTATCGGCAAATTTTTCGGCTTCCTCGTATTGCGGCTTTATTTTTTCTTCTCCCGCAGGAGTAATATAGCCCCATTTGTTTCCGGTCTTCACAGGAGCCATGCCATCGCCAAATGATTTAACTTCTTCGTAAGGTATTTCGGTAGTTTTCCCTTGTGTGTTTACCAGCATCAATGATTTTCCTTCCTTAGCAGCATACAAGCCATTTCCTAAGTAGCCCATCTCTTTTGCTTTGATCGGGAAGACCTCCTCTCCTTTCTCGTTGATCAATCCAAACTTGCCTTTTTGCGAAGCCATCGCCGGCCACTCGGGGGCATCCGGGAAATCAAAACTGCTGCTTATAAAATCATAATTAAACTCCGTCACCGCTGCTCCTGTTGTGCGGAGGATCGCATATTTCCCATTCTTTTTTACTTTCAAATAATTCGGCAATGCAGGGTTGATCCTATCGTACTCGTTTGGGAGAATGATTTTTCCATTAGCGTCTGCAATTCCTTCTTTACCATTTTGCACCGTACGGAAAATGATCTTGTTTTGAAATCCGTCCTGCACGATGGCATCGTATTGGCAAGGCAGGATCAGCTTGCCGTTCACATCGAGCAAGCCCATTTTATTTCCGTTGGTTACTACTGCATATCCTTTTACATAAGGTTCGGTATTGTCAAATCTTTCTGTTGTCACATAAGATCTTGCCGGTACATTGTAGTAGCCATACTTGCCATCTTTCTTTACTCTTACCGCATACACCGTATCTTCGGTGAATATTTTTTCAAAACCTTCTTCACTAATCTTTTTAAAATTAAAATCATAGAAATACGATTTGTCGCCTTGAGTGATCGCATAATAATTTCCCCTGCCGGCAGAGATATTGTCGAACTCGGGTTTCAACAAAAATTTATTGGTATAATCGATCACGCCCCACTTGCCTGCTTTCTTTACCGCTGCCTGTTTGTTGCGAAAAGGTTTTGCCTCTTCGTACACCGGTTTTATCAATACTTTCCCTACGCG
>Ga0310811_10001549_pt1 | contig 28678 bp, 26 predicted proteins | sample YCmetagenome_FD_207642 | JGI IMG/M metagenome (GOLD analysis project Ga0310811, IMG submission 207642) | Soil microbial communities from experimental microcosm in Duke University, North Carolina, United States - YC | ecosystem: Engineered > Artificial ecosystem > Soil microcosm > Unclassified ... | reverse complement strand
CGGTGATAGCGCTCCCAGTCGGTCTTATCCGGCCCGTCTCCCACGTCGTCGCGGCCCCATGCTCCACCCGCGGCGTCGCCCTGCACGCTGACCTGGTCGAAGACGGCGCTGGCCTGGGTGAAGCGCACCTGCTCGATGCTCCCGCCGAGGTCGGCCTGCTTCACCGTCAGGTCGCCGGGGGAGGCGGCGAACAGCCCGACCTGCACCGTGGCCGGCAGTCCCGTCAGCCGGGCGGTGTCGATCGTGGTCCACCGCGTGCCGTCGGCCGACTCGTAGCCGGTCAGCGTGTCGCCGGCGCGGGTCAGCCGCAGCCAGCGCGGGGACGCCGCCGAGACGCCGCCCGGACGGCCGGCCGTGTCCTCGGTGAAGTCGTGCTGCATCCGCACGCCGTGCTTGCCGGTGACCATCACCGCCGCGTACGCCGATCCCTGCCTGGTGCTCTCCTTGATCATGAGCCCGGCCTTCGCCCACGGCACCAGGCCGGGCACGATTTCGTCGTGATCGGGGGGCGGGTAGGTGATGATCCCGCTCATGGAGGTCACGCGGGCGGTGATGCTGCCGTCTCCGGTCAGGGATCGGTGCACGAAGTAGAACCTGTCGTCCACGGCTTCGCCGTCCGGTCCCACCGGGGGAGCGGGGCAGGCGACCTCGACCGGGCCGCTGCCGCATGTCTCGTGGCTGCCCGACGCGGTGAGCAGCCCGAGCAGCACGATGACCAGCGCCGCGGCCACCATGCCGGTCACCCATCCGCGTACGGTGCGGAACTTGGTCCACTCCGCGCGCAGCAGGTGCGCGAAGGTGTCGCGCCCGGACGACAGGCCCGAGCGGTGCGGGGTGGCGGTGGTCATCGTCCTGCCTCCTGCCCCGCGTCGACCCCCGCGTCGGCCCCCGTGGCGGCGCGGAACTCGACCGAGTCCCTGGTGAGGTCCATGTAGGCCTCTTCGAGCGTCGCGCGATGTGTCGAGACCTCGGAGAACGGCACCGCGCTCTCGCTGAGGAGGGCCACGACGCGCTCCGCCGCCAACCCGGAGACGGTGAGGGCGTCGCGGTCGGCGGCGATGGCGGCGCCGGCGTTCGCGAGCGCCGCCATCGCCTCCGATCGGGACGTGGTGCGCAGCGTGACCAGGTCGCGGGACGCGGCCGCGATCAGGTCGGCCACGCTGGTGTCGGCGACGACCCGGCCTCGCCCCACCACCACGAGATGGTCGGCGGTGTCCTGGAGTTCGCTCATGAGGTGGCTGGACACCAGGACGGCGCGTCCCTCGGCGGCCAGCGAGCGCAGGAATCCGCGCATCCACACGATGCCCTCGGGGTCCAGGCCGTTGGACGGCTCGTCGAGCATCAGCACCGGCGGGTCGCCGAGCAGGGCGGCGGCGATCCCGAGCCGCTGCCGCATCCCCAGGGAGAACCCGCCCGCCCTGCGCCGGGCCGTGGATCGCAGCCCGACCTGATCGATCACCTCATCGACCCGACCGGCATCCAGGCCCTGGGAGTGGGCCAGCCACAACAGGTGGTTGCGGGCGGTTCGACTCGGCTGCAGTGAGGTGGCGTCCAGCAGCGCTCCGACATGGAGCAGAGGCCGGCGCAGGTCGGCGTAGGGTCGCCCGCACACCAGAGCGGTTCCCTCGTCGGGTGCGTCAAGGCCGAGAATCACCCGCATGGTGGTGGACTTGCCCGCGCCGTTGGGCCCGACGAATCCGGTGACCTGTCCCGGCTCCACGGTGAAGGACATCCCGTCCAGCGCCGTGGTCCGGCCGTACCGCTTCCGGAGCCCGGCGACTTCGATGGTTGCTTGCATGCGTCCGGTTCTACGGAGACGGCCATAACGTGGGCCGAACCGAGGCCGTCATGCCGTTGTTAGGTCAGGGGCGGCATCCTGGTGGTCAGCACGGAACAGGAGAGGACTGATGAGGAATCCGCGACGCTCGCCGGGCCGCACCGTACGGCAGCGCTTCACCGCCCTCTACGGCGTCCTGTTCCTCCTGTCCGCCGTCGGGCTGCTGGCCATCACCAACATCGTGAGCCTGGGATCGCGGGTCAGCTCCTTCGGAGGGAACCCCCCGGCCGGGCAGCCCACGCTCGCGGCCGCCCAGGAGCACATCGCCCTGCTCCAGAGCCGGCTCTCGGAGATGGAGGCGGTGCAGTCGCGCCGGCTTCTGATCGGCTCGGCGGTCGCGCTCGCCGTCATGGCCGTCGTGTCGATCCTGCTGGGCCGGGTCGTCGCCGGCCGGGTGCTGCGCCCGTTGCGGATGATCACCGCCGCCGCGCGGCGGATCTCCGCGGACAACCTGCACGAGCGGCTGGCCGTGGCGGGCCCGGCCGACGAGGTGAAGGACCTCGCCGACACCATCGACGGTCTGCTGGAACGCCTGGAGGGCTCCTTCGCCGCGCAGCGCCGGTTCGTCGCCAACGCCTCCCATGAACTGCGCACCCCGTTGGCGACCATGCGGGCATCGCTGGACGTGGCCGTGGCCAAGCCGGAGCCCGTACCGGCGCAGACGGTCGCGCTCGCCGACCGGCTCCGCACCGAGCTCGACCAGGTCGACCGGCTTCTGGAAGGCTTCCTCGTGCTCGCCCGCACCCAGCACGGCGATCTGTCCGACCGCGCGACGATCTCGCTCGGCCGCGTGGTCTCCACGGCCTTGGCCACCCGGGCCGACGACATCGCCGGCAGGAGCCTGACCGTTCACGACGGCGACGTCCACGACGGCGCCTGGACACGAGGAAGCCGGACGCTCGTGTCCCGCATGGTCGAGAACGTGATCGACAACGCGATCGTCCACAACCACGACGGCGGCTGGATCCGGGTCGCCGCCACCGCCGACGGCGCGACGGCGCGGCTCGTCGTGGAGACCGGCGGACGGGTTCTCGACCAGGAGCAGCTCGCACTGCTCGCCCAGCCGTTCCAGCGGCTCGGCGCGGACCGGACCGGGTCCGACACCGGCTCCGGGCTCGGACTGTCGATCGTGGCGGCCGTCGCCACAGCGCACGGCGGCGGTCTGGACCTGCGTGCCAGGCCAGAAGGCGGGCTCCGGGTCACCGTCTCCCTGCCTTCGGCGGCCGCGCAGGCAGGCGTCCCGGCGTGAGGGTGCTGGTGGTCGAGGACGCGCGGTCCCTCGCCGCCGTCCTGGTCGAGGGCCTACGCGATCAGGGCATGGCCGTGGACGTGGCTCACGACGGCCTGGAGGCCGCGGCCAAACTCGACCTCAACGCCTACGACGTGGTAGTCCTCGATCGCGACCTGCCCGGGATCCACGGCGACACCCTCTGCCAGATGATCACTGAACGCGACGACCGGGTCATGGTCTTGATGCTGACCGCGGCCGGCTCGCCCGGCGACCGGGTCAGCGGCCTGACCCTGGGGGCCGACGACTACCTCGCCAAGCCCTTCCACTTCCCTGAACTGGTCGTGCGCATCCGCTCGCTGGCCCGCCGCCAGCCCTTCGCCCGCGCCCGGACCCTGCGCGCGGCAGGCGTCGAACTCGACCCGCTGCGCCGCACGGCCACCCGCGACGGCCGCCGGCTCGACCTGTCGGTCAAGGAATTCGCCCTTCTCGAGGCCCTCCTTCGCGCCGCCCCCGCCCACCTCAGCACCGAGGACCTGCTCGAACAGGTCTGGGACGAACACGCCGACCCGTTCACCAACACCGTCACCGTCACCGTCGGCCGCCTGCGCCGCAAACTCGGCGACCCCTCGATCATCACGACCACACCCGGTGTGGGCTACCGCATCACCGGCCCACTCAGTTAGGGAGCTGGACCTACCCGGCGTTGGTGCTGAACCGCCGACTCGACGTGATCTTCAAGAACCGGCTGGCCGCCAGCATCTGTGCCTACGGCAATCCCGAATACGCCGACAACCTGCTGCGGCACGCCTTCTATGAGCCCGATTTCTACCAGAACTGGGACAGTGCGGTCGGCAAGTGGGTGGCCCACTTCCGCGCCTCCGCGGGACCGCACAGCGACGACCCCTTCCTCCTCGAGTTGATCGAGGAGCTTTCCGGCAGTGACGAATTCCGCCGCATGTGGCGCGCGGCACGATGTCGGGACCAACAGTCGCGGGCTGGTCTGCCTCCGGCACTCCGAATTGGGCGACCTGAAGCTCACCTACGAGACCCTGCCGATCAGCAGCGCACCCGGACAGACCATCCTGGTCTGCCATTCCCTGAGGGACAACCCGTCCGACGACGCCGTGGCCAAGCTGCGCGAGCTCATCCCCTAGGGATTCGTCCCTCACATCGTCCGCTGCATCGCCTTCTGCCGGCGGACGGCGACGGCGGAGCCGGACTCGCGGCGTGCCATCCGGCGCAGCACGACCGGCGCGAGCAGGAGTCCCGCGATCGCCCACAGGCCCAGGACGCCGATCGTCTCCAGGTGCCGCCAGGACTCGCCGACCTCGGTGGCGGCCAGGGTCTCCGGCAACATCGCCGAGCGCAGTCCCAGGCCCAGCCAGTAGAGCGGGAAGACCTGGGCGAGCCACTGCAGCCATTCGGGGAACGCGCTGATCGGGTAGAACACGCCCGAGACGCCCATGAGCATCATGATCGGCAGCGTGACGAAGCCCATGCCCTGAGCGGTGTTGAACACCGAGCCGAGGACGGCCCCGATCGGCAGCAGCGCGACCAGGCCGAGTGCCAGCACCCAGACCAGCGTCACCCAGGACGACACGCCGCCCAACTCCAGCCCGTCGAACAGGAACAGTGCCGGGATCAGCGGGATGAGCAGCCCCACCACCGCGGTGCCCGTCCTGCTGAGCACCTTGCCGGTGAGGTAGCCGATCATCCCGTTCGGCGTCGCCTTGGCGCGCAGCAGCGTGCCGTCCTCGCGGTCCATGGTCAGGGACAGGGCCAGGGCGACCATCCCGTTGAGCACGACGTTCATCCCCAAGATGCCGGGGATCGACTGCGAGCCGAGGGAGAAACCGGTCCCCGGCACCGTGTTGTGCCGCAGGAGGAACATGACGACCAGCGAGATGATCGGGAAGAACATCACCGACCAGAGGTCCTGCCCGTTGGTCGTGCTCTGCCGGAACTCGATCCAGCCGCGCTGCAGGCCCGCGCGGACGGCGACCATGCGAGAGCTCATCGGGCGACCTCCGTCAGCTCGCTCGGCGCCTCCGTGCGCCGTCCGGACTCGAATTCGTGCACCAGCGTCATGTAGACGTCCTCCAGGCTGATCCTGCGCACCTCCAGGTCGCCGATCGCCTCGCCGTACGTGGCGAACAGCTCACGCACGTGGCCGGTGGCGTCCTCGACGGACTCGACATGGTGCTCACCGTCCCTGCTGTAGCGGACCTCGGCCTTGCCGGAGACCCGCCCGGCCAGCTCCGCAGCGTTGCCGTCGGCCACGATGCGGCCGCCCGCCAGGATCACGATCCGGTCGGCGAGCTTCTCCGCCTCGTCCAGGTCGTGCGTGGTGAGCAGGATCGCGGTGTCCTCCAGATCCGACAGACGCTGCACCAGTTCGTGGAACTCGCGCCGGGCCTGCGGATCGAATCCGACGGTCGGCTCGTCGAGGAACAGCAGGTCCGGCCGGCCCACCAGTCCGATGGCCACGTCGAGCCGGCGACGCTGCCCGCCGGACAGAGTGCCGACCACCGCGTCCGCACGGTCGGTCAGACCCACGAGGCCGAGCAGTTCGCCGGCGTCGTACGGCCGGGCGCGGCGCGGCGTGCCGTACGGCGTGTAGTAGCGGCCGAGGTGGTCCAGCAACTCGCGGACCCGCCATTTGCCGTGGTCGCGCCAGGACTGCAGCACGATGCCCAGCCGGGCGCGCCATGCCTCGTCTCCGTCGTCAGGATCCACGCCCAGCACGCGCACCTCGCCGGCCGAACGCCGGCGGAACCCCTCCAGGATCTCGATCGTCGTCGTCTTGCCCGCGCCGTTCGGGCCCAGCAGGGCCACCACCTCGCCCTGGTGCACGCGGAGGTCCACCCCGTGGAGCACGTCGGCGGACCCGTAGCGCATGCGCAAGCCCTGGGTATCGATGACCGGCTCGGCGCCCTGACTCGGGGGGAGTGGACGGACGGGGTCTCCTGGCCTGTGGTCGTTGTCACCTGCATCCATGCCTTCAAGCGTCTCATTGAACCTGGTTATTTAGAGTTCCGATGATGATCACTCGCATATGGTGGGGACATGGGCGCTCAACCCTCAAATCGCGGTGCCGACCCTGTCGGCGAGATGACGCGTGCGGCGCTGCGCCCGGTCGACCTGGCGCGGGCGGCGGGTGTCTCCACCCAGCAGATCCGCAACTACGCCGACACGGGCATCCTGCCGCCCACGGGGCGGACCTCCGCCGGTTACCGCGTGTTCGACGCACGGCATCGCGACGCGCTGCTCACCTATCGGGCGCTGGCGAAGGGATACGGGTGGGACGCCGCCCGCTCGATCATGCTGGCCCTGCACTCCGGCGACCTTCCGCGGGCGCTGGCCCTCGTCGACGCCTGTCACGCCGTGCTGCATGAGCAGCGCCTTTCACTCCAAGCGACGGGTGAGGCGCTCGAAGCGGTCGCGGGGCAGGCCTCCGACGCCTCGGCGGCGCCGTACTCCGGCATGCGTATCGGAGAGGTCGCCGCCCACCTCGGTGTGCGCACGTCGGCCCTGCGGGTGTGGGAGGCCGCCGGTCTGCTGACGCCGCGCCGCGAGGCCGGCACCGGGTACCGGCGCTACGACCCGGCCGATGTACGGGACGCCCGCATGGTCGGCATGTTGCGGCAGGGGCAATACCGCCTGGCCCAGATCGGGGCCGTCCTCGAGGGCCTGCGCCGTACCGGGAGCAGCGAGGCGCTGCGCGCCGCGATCGCCGATCGCCGGGCCGCCCTGACCCGGACGGCCGCCGCCATGCTGGAGGGCGCCGGTCACCTGAACCGCTACGTCACCGACCACACGGGAGCTCAGGCCCAGGTGACCGCCGGCTGATCGTCGCCGGAGGCTTCGGCGACGAGATCGGCGCTCTTGCCGGCCTTCACACGCTGCGCGGGTGCCAGACCGGTGAAGGGAGTGATGGTCACCTCGTGGTCGCCGCGGCGGTAGCGCCAGGTCCCGGCCACCTCGCCGTCGACCAGCAGCGCTCCCGGGCCCGAGATGGCCCGCCACACCTCTTTGCGGCGCCTGCTGTCGGGGACGAGCAAGGTCCTGTCGACCTGACGCAGGTAGGGATCGTTGGGCGGGACGAGGACGACCCCCGAGGGCTCGGGCGCCGTCCGCACCGCGTCCACGAGGGCCTCGGGCAGGTCGTAGCGCCGGCCGTCGACCTGGACCCGGACCAGGCCGCCGCCCAGTTCCTGCCACAGGCCGGCGACGGCCTCGGTGCCGCCCTCGATCCAGTCGCGGAACAGCGTCCTGCCGGTGGGGCCGTTCACCCGGAGGTAGGCGTTCAGCAACGCCAGCCGCGGGTGGCCGATCCTCTCCTGCGGGTGATCCGGAGCCGGGTGGAGCATGGTCGCCCGTTGCTCCTGGGGGCCCAGGACGATCTGCGCCTGACGCCCGGCCGCCCGGAACAACGCGTCAGGAACATGGCGAGCCTTGCAGCTTGGGCAATCCACCAGTGCGTCCGGCACACGGTCGGCCACCCCGCTGCTGGCCTCCGCCTTCGACGTCGGGGCGGTGACCACGGCTTTCAGGGCGGCGGCCACCGCCTCCACCGCCTCGACATGGGCGGCGCCGCCCTCGTCCGATTCTCGGGGGCCGAGCGCGTCGCGGACGAAGTCCAGATGGGCCGCCCGGTGCGCGTGCGGGGCCCCACGCACCGACCACAGACTGACCAGCGGCCCATCGGGAGAGATCGCCGTGGCGACGCCCGTCGACCCGATTCTGCTCGTGCGCTGGATCAGCGACTGCTTCGCGCCGCCTTGCCGACTGTCCTGGAATCCCAGAAGCAGGAGGTCGTCGAGCACGTCCGTGTGGGAACGGCCGTCCAGGCCGTGCCCCCGCCACCTGAAGCCCAGCCAGTGAGCCCTGTCCACGGTGATGACGTCCGCCACGGCGTCACTCTAAGCGCCGAGCGGCCGTCCGCGCGTGCGTCAGTCGCCGCCGGGTGCTCCCGTCTCCATCAGGCGGCCGTCGGCGAGCCGCAACCAGCGGCCCACCTTGATCTCCGCGAGGAACCGCTCGTCGTGGCTGACCACCACGAACGCGCCTTCGTAGGCGTTGAGCGCGCTTTCCAGCTGGCCGACGCTGACCAGGTCGAGGTTGTTGGTCGGTTCGTCCAGCAGCAGCAACTGCGGCGCCGGCTCGGCGTACAGGACGCAGGCCAGGGTCGCGCGTAGCCGCTCGCCTCCGGACAGCACTCCGACAGGGAGATGAACGCGGGAGCCCCGGAACAGGAATCGGGCGAGCAGGTTCATCCGCTCCGCCTCCGGCTTCCCGGGCGCGAACTCGGCCAGGTTCTCCGCCACGGTCCGGTCGAGGTCCAGCAGGTCGAGCCGTTGGGACAGGGAGGCGATCCGCCCGTCGGCCCGCCTGGTGCCGCCGCCCTCCGGCTCCACCTCACCGTTGATCACGCGCAGAAGGGTGGACTTGCCGGCGCCGTTGGGGCCGGTCAGGGCGATCCGCTCGGGCCCCCGGATCACCAGGTCGGCGCCTTCACCGGTGAACAGGGCCCGGTCACCGTAGTGGACCTGTATCCGTTCGCCGAGGAAGACCGTCCGTCCGGCCGGGACGTTGGTCGCGGGCAGTTCCAGCGATATCTTCTGCTCCTCGCGCAGAGCTCTGCCGGCCTCGTCGAGCCGGGCCTTGGCGTCACCGACCCGCGCGGCATGCGTCTCGTTCGACTTGCCCGCCGACTCCTGGGCGCCCCGTTTCATATTCCCGGCGAAGATCTTCGGCAGGCCGGCGTTCTTGAGGTTGCGGGCGGCGTTGCCGGCCCGGCGCTCGGCCCGCTCCCGGGCCTGCTGCATCTCCCGCTTCTCCCGCTTGACCTCCTGCTCGGCGTTGCGGACGTTCTTCTCGGCCACCTCCCGCGCGGCGCGCACGGCCTCCTCGTACGCGGTGAAGTTCCCGCCGTAGGAGCGGACCTCGCCCCGGTCGAGTTCGGCGATGCGGTCCATGCGGTCGAGCAGCGCCCGGTCGTGGCTGACCAGCAGCAGGCAGCCGTTCCAGTCCTCGAGCACGCCGTACAGCTTGCGCCGGGCGTCGAGGTCGAGGTTGTTGGTCGGTTCGTCGAGCAGCAGGACGTCGGGCCGCTTCAGCAGTTGCGCCGCCAGTCCGAGGGAGACGATCTGGCCGCCGCTGAGGGTCCGCAGGTGCCGGGTGAGGGTGACGTCTCCGAGGCCGAGCCGGTCCAACTGGGCGCGGGTGCGCTCCTCGATGTCCCAGTCGTTGCCGACAGTGGTGAAATGCTCCTCGCTCGCGTCGCCGGACTCGATCGCGTCCAGCGCCCTGATCACCGGAGCGATCCCCAGGACCTCGGCCACGGTCAGGTCGCCGACCAGGGGCAGGCTCTGCGGGAGGTAGCCGAGCACCCCCTTGACGGATGCGGTTCCGCCGCCGGGCCGGTACTCGCCGGCGATCAGTTTGAGCAGGGTGCTCTTACCGGCGCCGTTCGGTGCGACGAGCCCGGTACGGCCGCCGCCCACGGTGAAGGACAGGTCCTGGAAGACCGGGGTGTCATCGGGCCAGGAGAAAGAGAGGTTGGAGCAGATGATGAACGCGTCGGACATGCGAGAGGCCCTCGAGTGTGATGCGGGCGTGCCGGGGACGCCCAGCAGGGGAACAGGGATTCATGGAACGACGAAGCGGCCACGGCGGCGACGCTCCTGCGCGCCCGCCGGTGGCCGATCACTTCCGGTATCACCCGGAGATGTCGTCGTCACCCGCCACGTGTGGTCTCCCTGTCCCGATCACTGGCCAACCACCTTACTTCGTCTCCTCCCATGGGTGGGAACGGGGGAGTGTCTCCGTACGGCGGCCGGACGGCGGGGTCAGCCCGAGAAGCGGCTGAGGAGCAGCGCCAGTCGCTGCTCATGGTGGTCGCGCCTGAGCCTGCCGTTGCGCATGAGCGTGAGGAGCCCGTGCAGCCCGCTCCAGAAGGTCTCGGTGAGCGTCTCCAGGTCGTCGTCTCGTGTCAAGGGCCGTACGGCCTCGAGGAACTCGCCGAAGGCCTCCCGTAGGGCGGGCGGCGTCTCGGCATTGCCGAACCGCAGGTCGACGGCGTGCGTGAACATCGCGTCGTAGAGTGCGGGCCGCCGCTCGCCGAACACGGCGTACGCGGCGCCGACGGCGGCGAGGGCCCGGCGAGGGTCGGTCTCCGACGTACGGGCCGCACGCAGTTCGACGGCGAGGTCGGCGAAGCCTTCCAGGGCGACCGCGGCCATGATCGCGTCCTTGCCCTTGAAGTGGCTGTAGAGGACGGGCTGGCTGTACTCGATCTCCTCGGCGAGCCGTCGCGTGGTCACCGCGTCCCAGCCCTCTGATTCGGCCAGTTCCCGCGCGGCCGTGACGATCAGCTGTTCACGCTCAGCTCGCTCGCGCTCCCGGCGCGCCTGTATGGACATGGCGCCAGTCTAGCGCCGCTAGAGTATCTGTCGTGGCTATGTTAGTATCGCTCTTGTATCTAGCGCTGCTAGCAAGGAGAACGTCGTGCTCACCCCCATCGCGTACGGACTGGCCATCCTGCTCAACCTCTTCATCATCTTCATCGGGGTCCGGTTCCTGGTGGTGCCCCGTGCCTCGGCCGCCGGCTACGGGGTGCCCGCCAAGGAGGACGGCGACGCCGCCTACCTCACCATCAAGGGCCTGCGCGACTTGACCTACGGCCTGCTCGGCCTCGCCCTGCTCGCCTTCGTGAGTGCCCGCGCCGAAGCCTGGTACATGCTCATCGTCGCCCTCGTCCCCCTCGGTGACACCCTCATCGTCCTGCGTCACGGCGGCACCAAGGCGGTCGCCTTCGGCATCCACTTCGCCACCGCCGTGATCGTCCTCATCAGCGCCGCCCTGCTCTTCGCCGTCTGAGAGACGCAGTCCTCCGCACGCAACCCCCCTCAAGCAAGGAGTCACCCAGATGTCGCTGATCGTGCCGAAGTTCGACGAGTCCGTCATCGTCCGATCCGCAGAGGCCGAAGTGATCGGCCAGGCCCCGATCACCATCCGGCTGCTGGCCGACAGCAGCTCGACCGGCGGGGCGCTGTCGACCCAGCGGGTCAGCCTGCTGGACGGCGCCGACGGCGCCAAGCCGCACCGCCACGACGGCTCCGCCGAGCTCTTCTACATGCTGGACGGCACCGCGCAACTGTTGTCCGGTGAGCAGGTCGTGACCGCCGAACGCGGCGACCTGGTCATCGTGCCGCCCGGTCTCGCACACGCCTTCGCCGCCGCCCCCGGAGAGAACGCCGACATCCTCATCGTCATCACCCCGGGTGTCGAGCGGTTCGAGTACTTCCGGCATCTGGAGCGCATCGCCTACGGGAAGGTGCCGCCGGAGAGCCTGCTGGAGGTCCAGGACCTCTACGACACCTACTTCCTGAACAGCACGGCCTGGAACGACGTCAGGTCCTGAAGGCGCGGGCCGTCCCTACCTGGCCAGGAGATCGCGCAGCGCCTTGACGACGTCGGCGGGGGCTTCTTCGGCCATGAAGTGGCCGGAAGAGACGGGGATGTGTTCCAGGTGGGGGGCCCAGGCCCCCCACAGGGCTTTGGCGTCGAAGCCCAGGACCGCGCCCCAGTCCTGCTGCATGACGGTCACCGGCATGCTCAGCCGGTTCCCTGCCCGACGGTCGGCCTGGTCGTGTTCGACGTCGACGCCGGCGGACGCCCGGTAGTCGGCGACGATGGAGTCGACGGCTCCACGGGACGCCTTCAGATAGGCGGCGCGTATGTCGGCGGGGATCGCGTCCGGATTCCGGATCCAGATGTCGAGGAAGTGGCCGAAGAACGCGTCCGCGCTCGCGCTGATCATCCGCTCGGGCAGGCCGTACGGCTGGGCCATCAGATAGAGATGGAAGCCGACGGCGGCGGAGGTGCCGTGCATCACGTCCCACATGTCCAGCGTCGGCAGGACGTCCAGCGAGGCGAGATGAGTGATCGCGCCGGGGTGGTCCAGCCCGGCGCGGATGGCGACCAGGGCGCCCCGGTCGTGGCCGGCCACGGCGAAGCGCTCGTGGCCGAAGGAGCGCGCGAGGGCGACGACGTCGGCGGCCATGGTGCGCTTGGAGTAGGCGTTCCCATCAGGGTCTGCCGGCTTGTCGCTGTCACCGTAGCCGCGCAGGTCGGGGCAGATGACGGTGTGATCAGCGGCCAGGTCGGCGGCGACGTGGCGCCACATCAGGTGGGTCTGGGGAAAGCCGTGCAACAGCACGACGGGGCTGCCGGATCCGCCTGCGGCGACGTTGAGCGACACGCCGTCGGCGACGGTGACGCGCTGGTAGTCGAATCCGTCGATCCTGGGTTCCACGCGAGGTCCCTTCACTGGGCCGGCGCCGGTGCGCCGGTCGTGGAACCAGCGTGCGCGCCGGCGCTCAGCAGCCGATCAGCGGCGACTGAGCGGAGACTGAGCGGCGACTGAGGAGGTCCGCCGGACCCGATCGCACGTGAGACGCCCGGATACATTGGGCGACATGACCGGGGAGACGGGGGCATCACCGGTGACCTTCGGCGTGCTGGGTCCGCTGGAGGCTTCGGACGGGCACGGGCCGATTCCCTTGAAGGGGCCCCGGCACCGGGCGGTGCTGGCGCGACTGCTGGTCGCCAAGGGCAGAGTCGTCCCGGTCGACCGGCTCGTCGGCGACCTGTGGGACCTGCCCCCCGATGGGGCGGTCGGGGCGATCCAGACGTTCGTCTCGGCCCTGCGCCGGGCGCTGGAACCCGACCGGCCTCCCCGGCGGCCCGCCCGGCTCCTGGTGACGGCGCCACCCGGCTACGCGTTGCGGGCGGCCCCGGAATCGGTGGACGCCTGGCGGTTCGAGGCGATGATGAGCGAGGCGGGCTCGTCGTTGCCGGCGGGACGGGCCGGGGAGGCGCTGACCGGTCTGGAGGAGGCGCTCACCCTGTGGCGGGGTCCGGCGTACGCGGAGTTCGCCGAGGAGGGGTGGGCGCGCGGAGAGATCACCCGTCTGGACGGTCTGCGGCTGCTGGCGGTGGAACGGAGGGCTGAGGCTCTGCTCGCGCTGGGGCGTCCCGCCGAGGCGGTGCCCGACATGGAGGCGCACACCGCGGATCACCCGTTGCGCGAGGACGCCTGGAATCTGCTGGCGCTTTCGCTGTACCGGTCGGGCCGGCAGGGTGAGGCTCTCGCCGTCCTGCGCCGGGCCAGGGAGGTGCTGGTCGGTGAGCTGGGTGTGGATCCCGGCCCCGGACTGCGGCGGCTGGAGCGCGACATCCTCGCCCAGGCACCCCACCTCACCGCGCCTGTCCGGGCGGAAGACACCGGCCCGCGGCACGTCGCGGTGCCGTACACGACGACCGCAGCACCTGCCGGACGGCCCTTCGTCGGCCGCGCGCAGGAGCTGACGCGTCTGGAGACGGCGGCCGCGGCCGCCGCGGAGCAGGGCGGGTTCGGGCTGGCCCTGATCTCCGGCGACGCCGGCGCGGGGAAGACCGCGCTCGCCGAGGCGCTGTCGGACACGTTGGCGGCGCGGGGCTGGACGACGGCGTGGGGGCGCAGCCCCGAGCACGACGGGGCGCCCGGTGTCTGGCCGTGGATCCAGATCTTCAGCGACCTGGCCGGGACCGAGCCCGCACCGGCTGTTTCGCCGGACGGCCCCGGTCCGGGCGCGGAATCCGCGACGTCCGCGGACCGGGCCGTGGCCAGGTTCCGTGCGCACCACGCGGCCGCCTCCCACCTGGGCGAAGTGGCGAAGCGGGGGCCGGTGCTGCTGGTCTTCGACGACCTGCACCGGGCGGGCGAGGAGACCTTAGACCTGCTGGCCACCCTGGTCGCGGAATCCGCCGCCGGGCCGGTGCTTCTCGTCGGGACCTACCGGGCCACAGAGATCTCTTCCGGTCTGACCGAGGCGCTCGCCCGATTCGCCCGCGTGGAACCGCTCCGGGTCTATGTGGGCGGCCTGCCCGAAGCGGCCACGGACGAACTCGTCCGTGCCGTCATCCGGCGAGACGTGGACGCCCGGACCACGCAGGTGATCCACCGGCGAAGCGGCGGCAACCCGTTCTTCGTCCGCGAACTCGCGCGGCTGGTCGACGCCGAGGGACGCGCGGCGCTCGACGCCGTTCCCCCCGGTGTGCGGGACGTCATCCGCCATCGCCTGGCGCGGTTGCCGCGACCGGCACAGGGAGCGCTGCGGCAGGCAGCCGTGATCGGCGGGGACATCGACGTGGACGTGCTGGCCGCCCTGGTGGAGGACGAGGGCCTCCTCCTCGACGCCCTGGAGTCCGCGCTGCTCGCGGGCTTCCTGACCGAACGGGAACCAGGCCGGCTGCGGTTCGCCCACGCGCTGGTGCGCGACACGCTCTACGACGACATCTCCAGGCCGCGCCGCGCTCGCTGGCATGCGGCCGTGGCCGAGACGCTCGAACGACTGCACCCCGGCGACGTCACCTCCCTGGCGCATCACTTCGGCCGCGCCGAGAGCCGGCTCACCGCCGTGAGGGCTGCCGGCTACGCCCGCGCGGCGGCTCTCGAGGCCGAGCGGAGATTCGCCCCGCACGAAGCGGCGCGACTGTGGAGCCAGGCCGTCGCCGCCCACGACCGGGCCGGGCAGAGCGACGTGCGCGGCCGGCTGGAGGCGGTCATGGGCATGGTGAGGGCACAGGCCGTGACCGGCGGTCTGGAAAGTGCCCGGCGGCACCGCGCCGAGGCGATCGCCGCAGCGGAGGAACTGGGCGACCCGCAGGTGACCGCCGAGGTGATCAGTGCGTTCGACGTGCCCGCGATCTGGACCCGCAACGACGACGAGGACCTCGCCCGGCAGATCGTCCATGCGATCGAACGGACGCTGACCGCACTCCCCGAGGACCAGGAGGCACAGCGCGGCCGCCTGCTGAGCACGCTCGCCCTGGAACTGCGGGGCATCCCCACCGACCGCGGAAGCCGGGCGGCGCGGGAGGCCGAGACGATCGCCCGCCGGCTGGGAGATCCGTCCCTGCTCGCCTTCGCCCTCAACGGCCGCTTCATGCAGGCCTTCCAGCGGGCGGGAATGGCCCCGCAACGCGCACGGATCGGCGCCGAACTGGTCGATCTGGCCACCCGGCACCACCTGGTGACCTTCGAGGTGCTCGGCCACCTCATCCTCGTGCAGGCCCACTCGGCGCTCGCCGAGTTCGCCGTGGCCGACACGCACACCGCCGCCGTGGACCGTCTCGCCGAGAGATATGACATCCCGCTCGTGGGCGTGTTCACCCGGTGGTACGCCGCCCTGCGACTGGCCGTCGGCGGCCACTCGGCCGAGGCGGAGGCCGCCTACCGGGCCGCGAGCGCCACCCTCGCCGGCAGCGGGATGCCGGGAGTGGAGCACGGCATCCTCCCTCTCGCCCTGCTGTGCCTGCGCATCCAGAAAGGCGGGCGACCTGAGACGGACGAGGAGGCGGACTGGGGCCCGTACGCGCGATGGGCCCGCCCTGTGACGCTGCTTGCCGCGGGCCGCCGCGACGAAGCGGAAGCGGCCTCGAAGGCGATCCCCGACTCGCCACGCGACCTGCTCTACGAGGCCCGCACCTGCCTCGCCGCCCTGACAGCGATCGGCGTCGGCGACCGGCCGGCGATGGAGGACGCCTACGCCCGGCTGCGGCCTGCCGGCGGAGAACTGGGCGGAGCGGGCAGCGGGCTGCTCACCCTCGGCCCCGTGGCGCTCCACCTCGGCGATCTCGCCGTGGCTCTCGGACGCCGCGACGACGCCGCGGACCATTACCGGCAGGCGTCGACGATCGCGGACAAGGCCGGCTCGCCGCTCTGGACGGCAGGGGCTCGCGACGCGCTCGACCGCCTCGGCGCCTCACTCCCGGTCGACTGAGGGGACAGGCGTCAGTAGGACGCCTCCGAAATCGACTGGGCCCGGAAGACCTCGATCTCCGCTTCCTTGTCGACTCCCACTTTCCGGAGCTGAAGGGTCCTGCTCCCGATCTTCAATGAACGGTGACCGTCGATCTCCGTGGACTCGAAGACCGTCACCACGTGGCCGTGCATGTCGTGGACGGGCGCGTACTCGAGTCCGTCGGGTATGTCGAGCTTGATTCGTTTCAGATGGTCTGTCACTCCCACAGTGTGGAGCCTCGGGCCCGGCATCGCCATGGTGTGACCGCGATGGTTCCGAGTCCCCGCCGACCGGTGGGAATCAGGGGGTTCGCGGTGGACGGCTGACGCCCCCGGAGAAGACAAGACTGCTCTTTTCCGGCGTTCGCTTCTAGATTTCCCGGCACGGCCACCGAGGAGGACGTGTTGACGGAGCTGTGGGCATTGGGTGCGTCGGATCTGGCGGACCTCATCCGCCGTGGGGAGGCGTCGTGCAGGGAGGTGATCGAGGCGCAGCTACGCCGGATCGACGAGGTGAACCCCCGGGTGAACGCGATCACGGTCACGTCGGGGGAGGAGTCGCTCGCCGCGGCGGACGCGGCCGACGAGGCGCGCGCACGGGGTGAGGCGGTCGGCCCCCTGTGTGGCGTGCCGATGACGATCAAGGAGAACATCGACGTCGAGGGATCGGCGACGACGATGGGGATCGTCGCCCTGCGGGAGGCGCGGGCGCCGGCGGACGCGCCTCCCGTCGCCGAGTTGCGGGCGGCGGGGGCGATCCCGATCGGCCGGACGAACATGCCCGAGTTCGGCATGCGCTGGCACACCGACAACGCGCTGTACGGCCCGACGGTCAACCCCTGGTCGGCCGAGCACACGCCGGGCGGCTCGAGTGGCGGAGAGACGGCCGCGGTGGCGACGGGGATGTCCCCGCTCGGAATCGGGAACGACGGCGCGGGCTCGCTGCGCTGGCCCGCCCAGTGTTGTGGCGTCAGCGCGTTGAAACCCTCGCTGGGCAGAGTGGCCCAGGTGGGGGAGCGGGTGTCGGGGCCGACCCCCTTCGCCTTCCAGTTGCTCGGCGTCCACGGTCCGATCGCCCGGCACGTCAGGGATCTGCGCCTGGCGTTCGGCCACATGTGCGGACGGCCCGGCGGGGACCCCTGGCACGCGCCGGTGGCCCTGCACGGTCCGCCCCTGCCGGCGCCGGTCCGGGTCTGCGTGGTGACCGATCTCGACAGAGCGGAGACGGCCCCTGAGGTCGCGGCCGCGCTGACGCGCGCGGCCGCGATCCTGGCCGACGCGGGCTACCTCGTGGACGAGGGCCGGGCCCCGGCACTCGCCCGCGCGAGTGAGATCTACACGCAGATCATGTCGAATCACGGGCGAGTGCATCGGGAGCAACCTCCTGTCGAGACGATCGCGTCTCCCGGCTTCGTGCGCTTCTGGGAGGTGTACGAGCCGATCTGGACCCGAGCGGCGGGCGAGCAGGCGTTCGACCCGATGATGGAACGGGCGTCCATCGCGCGCCTGTGGAGCGCGTGGATGAGCCGCACTCCGCTGGTGCTCGCGCCGATACGCACGCGTCCGGCCTTCCGTGTCGGATCGGATCTCGACCCCCGGTGGCTGGCCGATTGGCCGGACACGATGCGCATGACCGTGGCGGTCAACCTTCTCGGGCTGCCCTCGGTCGCCGTGCCGGTCGGGACCGCCGGCGCCCTGCCGCAGGCCGTGCAGATCATCGGTCCGAGGTTCCGCGAGGATCTGTGCCTCGACGCCGCCGAGGTGGTCGAGGCGTCAGCCGGGGCGCTGACGCCGATCGACCCACGCTGAGGGCCCCGCCGGTCCGACCGTGAGGTCACCGAGATTCCACGTGTCCGCTGCCGCCGCGATGATCATCCGCTCCGTCGTACGGCCCGGCAGTCGTCAGACAGCGGCCGTGGATCAGGCCACACGCCTGCGGGCCGGACCAGGCGGCCCCTTGCCCCCGCATCCGCGGGGCTCCGGCCTTCAGTCCGGCCTCCTGGGAGATGAGGGCACGAGCCCACCCCACCACCCGGCCCCGGCCGCGTCATCGCGTGGCCTCGGCCGGTCGGCAGGTCGCGTTGAAGTGCCGAAGTCCTTACGGTCCTCGACAGGGCAGATGATCGTCTTGGCATCTCGGTACTCATGAATATGGCTATTCAGAATCATGAGTATCTGAGAAGGTGCTCATAGACACTGGGGGAGGCGATCCGATGGCCTTGCGCCATGCCGTGCTGGCGGCGCTGCTCGACGAGGAGTTGAGCGGGTACCAGCTGACCAAGGCGTTCGATCTGGGTGTGGCGAACTTCTGGCACGCCCAGCCGCAGCAGTTGTACGCCGAGCTGACCCGGCTGGAGCAGGACGGGCTGGTCACGGGCCGGGAGGTGGTCCAGGACAACCGGCCCAACAAGCGGCTGTTCCGGGTCACCGACGCCGGCCTGGCCGAGTTGGAGCACTTCACCGCCCTTGCCGCCAAGCCTTCCTTCATCCGCGACGACCTGCTCGTCAAGGTCCAGGCCGCGGACCACGTCGACACCGAGACGCTGATCGCGCGGCTGACCGAGCGCTCCGCCTTCGCGCAGGCCAAGATCGACCTATTCGGCGGACTGCTGCACACCATGCGGGGCGACCGCACCGAAGAGGAGTTCCTGCGCCACGGCGAGCGCATCGGTCCCTATCTCACCTGCCTGCGCGGCCTCGCCTTCGAGCACGGCAACCGCGACTGGTGCGAACGCGTGGCCGCCGTCCTACGAGAGAGGCAAGGCGCCCATGTCCGGAACTGACCGGCACTACCTCCGCTACGTCGCCCTGGGCGACAGCCAGACCGAGGGCCTCGGCGACGGCGACGACATCGTCGGGCTGCGAGGCTGGGCCGACCGGCTCGCCGAACAGCTCGTACGGCACAGCCCCGATCTGCGGTACGCCAACCTCGCCGTACGAGGACGCCTGGCCGGACAGGTCCACGCCGAGCAACTCGCACCCGCCCTCGCCCTCCAGCCCGACCTGGCCACCGTGGTCGCCGGGGTCAACGACCTGATGCGGCCGCGGTTCGACGCCGACGAGGTCGCCGGACATCTGGAGGCGATGTTCGCCGCCCTCACCGCGCAGGGCGCGCGGGTCGCCACGCTCACCTTCCCCGACATGACGCGGATCATCCCCATCGCCCGCCCGCTCGGCTCCCGCATCACCGCACTCAACCATCGGATCCGCCACGCGGCCCGCGATCACGGGGTCATCCTCGCCGAGACCAGCCACCACCCGGTGGTCACCGATCCCCGCCTGTGGTCCCCGGACCGGCTCCACGCCGGCCCGCTCGGCCACCAGCGGATCGCCGCCGCGGTCGCGCACGCCCTTGCCCTGCCCGGCAGCGACGACTCCTGGACACACTCCCTGCCGCCGGAGAGCCCCCCGCCCGCCGGATGGCATGCCGTCCCCGGTGAGCTGCGCTGGGCCGCCGCCTTCCTCGGCCCCTGGCTGGGCAGGCGCCTGCGGGGCCGCTCCTCCGGGGACGGCCGCACAGCCAAACGTCCGAACCTTCTCCCCGTTCGGACGATGGCCGGCACCGGGCAGTGAGGCACCGGGCAGTGTGGCACCGGGCCGAGCCGCCGGCAGGCCACGGAGACGACGGCACCGAAGCGACCAGAACGCGCGCGAACAGCTGTGCGCCTTCGCCCGCAATGTCGGCGTCATGATCTATGTACGTGTTTGAAATGATCTCTCCTTATCGTCTCGCCTGACGTTCTGGGTGTCACCGGGCCGGCGTCCGGGGTGCCCCGTTCGTGTGTGGAAACCACGGCAGAGACGAGGTACGGACGTGGGGCAACACGAGGACACAGGCGAGGCCGGGCAGATCAGTGAGCGCACCGGCGGCGTCACGCTGAGCCGCCGATCCCTCATCAGCGGCGCGGGCACGGCGGCCGCGGGCACGGCACTGGCCGTGACTCTGGGCGGCGGGGTGGCGAAGGCGTCCAGCCCGGGCACCAGCGGATCGGACAAGGGCAGAGACCTCTCGGATGCGGCGTCGCTCCCCTCGGTGAGAGACATCCCGCGCCGGTCGCGGGTGGTCGACTACGAGATCTTCGAACTGGCGGCGCTGCTGCGAGCGGGCAAGGTGTCGAGCGTCGAGTTGACCGAGGCGTACCTGGAGCGCATCGACAAGTTCAACGGCCCGTTCGAGACCTATGGGAACAACGGGCTCTACAACGCGTTCGTCCGCGTCGATCGGGCCGGCGCGCTCGCCGCCGCCAGGGCCGCGGACAAGCGCCTCGCGGCGTGCCGTCGCAGCGGTGACCCGTTGCCGCTGCTCTGGGGCATCCCCATGGGTATCAAGGACTCGATCGGCATCAAGGGCCTTCCGGCGCAGAACGGCTCGCCCGCCTTCGCGGGGAACCTCGCGCTCCAGGACGCCACCGTGGTCGGCCGGCTGCGTGCGGCCGGCGTGGTCCTGCTCGGCAGCACCATCTGTTCGGCCTTCTCCGGATCCATCACCGGCACCTTCGCCGGCAACGCCTGGAACACGGCCTACGTCCCCGGCGGGTCGAGCCAGGGCTCCGGCGTCGCGCCGGTGGCCCGGCTGGCGGCGGCCTGCATCGGTGAAGAGACCGGCGGCAGCATCATCATGCCCTCGGCCGCCAACGGAGCCTCCGGCATCAAGCCCTCGCTCGGCACCGTCTCGATCGCCGGGGTCATGCCGTTGTCGCCCGGCTACGACCTGCTCGGCCCGATCAGCCGCAGCGCCCGGGACTCGGCGTTGATCCTCGCCACCATCCTCGGCCCCGACCCGGTCAACGACCCGCAGACGTTGTCGGCCCCTGACCCGTTCCCGAAGATACCGCTCAGCCCGCGCCGGGGCCGCAGGCCTCTCCAGGGCATGACCATCGGCATCCCGCAGACCGACTGGATGAACGTCGGCGGATCGATCAAGGTCGGCGTGAGCCCGCAGTCGACGTACGGCGCGGGTCACCTCGCCGCCTTCAACCGGCTGACGAGCCAACTGCAGAGCCTCGGCGCCAAGGTCATCCTGTTCCCCGGCCTGGACATGACCGACCCTTCCCAGAACCCCTATTTCGCCTCGTCGGAGGTGCTGGCCACCGTGGACGGCTCGCCCGTGTCTCCGTCCGCGGCGGTCGTCAACTCCAACCGGTACGAAGTGCGCTTCGCCGCGGCGGTCGCCGACTTCTGCGCCAGCGGCATCCCGTCAGCTGCCGCGGTGGCCACCCTGACCAGCCAATACGGTCGGCGGGCTCCCGGTGAACCGGCCGCGAGCTTTGCCGGGGCAGACCGGTTCAACGGCGGGATCTCCGGCGCCGTGCGGTACGAAGGCGAGCAGCGGCGCCGGAGGCTGATCGGCAACTACACCAGGGCGCTGCGCGACCACGGGGTCGACTTCATGCTCGTCATGTCGATCGGAGACGTCATCGGGCAGCGGTCCGGCGGTCCGGGCTTCCCCGTCTATCGCGCCTACTACCAGGTGCCGAACGCGCTCGGCTGGCCGATGGTCAGCTTCCCGATCGGATACGCGCAGGGGCTGGCGGTGTCGGCCCAGTTCTGGGGTCCACGTTTCGCCGAAGCCGACATCACCCAGGCGATGATCGACTACCAGGCCAACTTCCCCGAATACCACAACGCCGCTCCGCCGGATCCCACGCCGCCGGCGACCGCGCTTCCGAACGCTCGGGCCCTGCCGTCGTTCGAGGACGACGGCCCGAGCAACGACCCCCTCATCGGCGAGGACGAGGTAAGGGCGGCACTGGGATGAGCTTCGACACTCCGGCGCGGTTCCTCACCGTCCCCTACGGCACGCCGATCGACATCGGCCTGCTCCCACGGACCCCGGACGAGCAGAACGGCCGGCTGCTGACGGTCGGCTGGCAGGCGAAGCTCGGGACCTCATTCCTTCCCTACGACCCCGAGGACGAGGAGGTCGGGCCTTACGACCCGTCCCCGCACCCGTCGGTCTGAACGCGCCGAGCGTGCCCGGCCCTGGACGGTGGTCCAGGGCCGGCGTCGGGCCCGGTCACGGGCCGGCGATGAAATGAAGGATCACGCTGTGGACGTGATGGCTCTTCTGCTCGCCCCGGAAATCCACTTCGTACACGTGTGTGCCGACGTTGATCGCGATCGATCCCGACGAGAAGAAGGATCCGGCCAGTGATTTGTTGCTCACCACACTCACACTGGTGATCTTGGAGTACGGGATGCTGGTGATCGCCACCTTCTTGCCCATGAAGGACTTGTCCTGGAGGACCACCCGGCGGTCGGTGAGCCCCAGGAATCCGGTCCCCACTCCGATGGCGTCATAGACGGCGATGATCTGCTCACCCTGCATGAGCCCGGCCTGAACCTGCTGTAGCTGTTCAGGCCTGTCGTGTGGAACGGTCTGATTCACGTGCGCCCCCTGGTGTTCTCTCCGCGATCAGGCAGGGCCGACACTGGACTCCCGGGCTCACGAAACGATCTCAGGGAACAGACGACTCGACGACATTCTCGTCGTCGTGACGGGCGACCGGCCGCGACGGTCGGCGCCACACGGTCTCGATGAACCGTCAGCCACGGCCGACGAACGGCATGCCCGTCGCCGTGATGGTCAGGAACAGCACGTTCGCGTCCAGGGGAAGATTCGCCATGAAGAGCACCGCCTCCGCGACGTGCGCCGGGTCGAACGTCGGCTCCGCGGCACGCGTGCCGTCCGCCTGAACGGCCCCCCGCGCGATGGTCTCGGTCATCTCGGTGGCCGCGTTGCCGATGTCGATCTGGCCACAGGCGATCCCGTAGGGGCGGCCGTCGAGGGAGATCGATTTCGTCAGGCCGGTCAAGGCGTGCTTGGTGGCGGTGTAGGCCACGCTGGCCGGGCGGGGCGTGTGCGCGGACACCGAGCCGTTGTTGATGATCCGCCCGCCTTGCGGCCGCTGCTCCTTCATCACCGCGACGGCGTGGTGCGCGCACAGGAACGCACCCGTCAGGTTCGTGTCGACCGTACGGCGCCAGTCGGCCACCGAGATCTCATCGACGGCTCCGGGAGCGCCGAACGTGCCCGCGTTGTTGAACAGCAGGTCCACCCGGCCCCAGCGATCGCGTACCCGGGTGAAGAGGCCGGCGACGGCGTCCGGGTCGGTGACATCGGTGGGCACGACCAGCGCGTCAGTGTGACCTTCAGCCGTCTCCAGCAGGGCCCCCTCCCGCCGGCCGGCGAGAGCGACTCTGTACCCGGAGGCCAGGAGCGCCCGGCTGACCACTCGGCCGATCCCCGAGCCGGCTCCCGTCACCACAGCGATGTCACCGGCCGTCATCGTTCCCCGTTTCGCGATGTGTGTCCATCCGGGATATCCGGCTGCGACTTCTTGATTCCACCAGAGCGATCATCCCGTGTTCCCGATCAAAAGGGCAAATATCCGATCTTTATGCCGAGCCGTCCCACGTGACGGGGGGAAGGGGATCGCGAATTCCGTGATCATACGGATGAACCGATTTCATGGCGTCGCGTCGAACGAATTCTCCGTTGAAGAGCAGTTCGGCTGTCCGTCGAATCCCCATGTCGGTGACCTACTGATATGCGAGGATGCCTCTCGGTCTCTACCAAAAGGAGCATCCGGTGGCCTCACGACTCAACCCGTACATCAGTTTCGCCGGCAACGCACGGCAAGCCATGGAGTTCTACAAGCACGTCTTCGGCGGCACCTTGGTGCTGAACACCTTCGGCGATTTCGGCGCGCAGAATTCAGCGGAAGCCGACAAGATCATGCACGGCATGCTCGAGACCGGCAGCGGATTCACGATCATGGGCTCCGACACTCCGCCCGGGATGGAGCACAAGCCCGGGGACAACATCTCGGTGAGCCTGAGCGGAGACGACGCCGACGAGCTGCGCGGCTACTGGGACAAGCTGGCCGACGGCGGCACCGTGTCGGTCCCACTGGAGAAGCAGATGTGGGGCGACGAGTTCGGCTCGTGCGTGGACCGGTTCGGCATCTCCTGGATGGTCAACATCGGGCAGCAGGCGTGATCCACCCCTGGCGGTGACTCGGCGGGCGGTGCCCGATGTCGCGGATGATCGACCCGTCGTGCGCCTCGGGTGCTACTCGCCGATGCCGTCGAGTTCCGCGATCGCGTCCGCCGGCAGCACCAGGTCGGCCGCGGCGACGTTCTCGCGGAGGTGCGCCACGGAGGACGTCCCCGGGATGAGGACGGTCGTGGCCGAGCGCCGCAACAACCAGGCCAGGGCCACCTGCTGGGGCGAGGCGTCCAGGCGGGCGGCGACCTTGGTGAGCGTGCCGGACTGCAACGGGGTGAAGCCGCCCAGGGGGAAGAACGAGGCGAAGGCGATGTTCTCGGCCGCGCACCGCTCAAGGAGGGCGTCGTCCTGCCGGTTCGCGAGGTTGTAGAGGTTCTGCACGGCGACGACGGGCGCCATGGCCTGCGCTTCCGCGAGCTGGACCATGGAGACGCCGCTGAGGCCGAGGTGGCGGATCAGTCCGTCCTTTCGCAGCTCGGCCAGGGCGCCGAACTGCTCTGCGACGGACTCGTCGGTGGTGCCGTCACGCGAGCCGAGGCGCAGGTAGACGAGGTCGAGGGTGTCGAGGCCGAGGCGCTTGAGGTTCTCGCGGACCTGGGCCTTGAGGTCGTCGGGCTCCAGTGACGGCCGCCAACTGCCGTCCTCGCCGCGGCGCGCGCCGACCTTGGTGGCGATGCGCAGATCGGCGGGGTAGGGGTGCAGGGCTTCCGCGATGAGCTCGTTGACGATGGCGGGCCCGTAGAAGTCGCTGGTGTCGATGTGGGTGATGCCCAGCTCGACGGCCCCGCGCAGGACCGCGAGGGCCTGGTCGCGGTCCTTGGGCGGACCGAAGACGCCGGGCCCGGCCAGTTGCATCGCGCCGTAGCCCATCCGGCTGATGGTGAGGTCGTCTGCGAGCGTGAGGGTCCCGCCGGGAACGCTGGTGGCCATGTTGTGTCCTACCTGTCTCCGTGAGCCTTGTGAGTCATCGGGCCGTTCCTCGATGACCCAGTACGACGCCCATCCTGCGGCGTGCTCGATCGCGAAGGCAGTACCCCGATGTTCCTGGGAGTGACAGGGCATAGTCACCGACCTGGAACAACGGTGCCGGCCGGCGTGCCGGCACCGTGATGGAGACGCCGAACAGGGCGGGCCGCCCGATGGCGGCCCGCCCTGTCGTCGGGACTGGTTTCAGCCCGTTCGCCTAGTTGAACTGGCCCGCCGCGCCCACGAGCGGCAGCTTGACCGTGCTCTTCTCCGTGTCGAGGTGCAGCGTCGCACCGGGAGTGGGCCGGATGGTGTATTCGTAGTCGCTCGACAGCAGCACGATGCCGACCTGGTGGCCCGCCGCGAACACATAGTCATGCGGCTGCATGTCGAAGTCGAGGCGGTACTCGGTGCCCGGCTTGATCGGCTTGGACTTCCAGATCGAGTCGCGGTTCTGGGGATCGATCCAGCCCCGCGTAATGATCTTCGCCTTGCCGTTCTGGTCGTAGTCGACGAGCAGCGCCGTGACGTTCGCGGCCGGCTGGCCGAAGGACATCTGCAGCGACACCAGCGGCGTGCCGCTGAGCCTGACCGCACCGGACAGCGTCCCCGACTTGTAGGCCAGACGGTTGGGAGACGTCGCCGCGTCGGCGAGAGTCTGCGCCGTCTTCGTCACGTCGTCGACGATCGTCTCGGTCGCGGGCTTGCCGTGGTGCTTCTTGTCATGCTTGTTCTTGTCGTCCGTGAGGACGCCGGCGGCCCCGTTCGTGCCGGCCGACAGGTCGAGCTTGGTGTCCACCGCGGTCGGGTCCGGCCACTCGGCGTATTCCACCAGTGTCCTGTCCTCACGCTGGATCAGAGCCCGGGGGTCATTCTCCACGCCGTTCTTGTAATCCCACAGGTAGCGGGTGAACCAGCGGTTGAGGACGTCGACGCTGGGGGAGCCGCCGTGCCCGCCCTGGTGCAGGTAGATCTTGTGCGGCACCTTGCGCGCCTTCAGCGCCTCGTACCACTGCGCGGCCTGCTTGGTCTTGACGTTCCAGTCGTTGAGCCCATGCGCGACCAGCACCGCGGCGTGGACCTTCTTGACGTCGTTCATGTAGTTGCGCTCGTCCCAGAAGGCGCTGTAGTCGCCGGTTACCCGGTCCTGCGCCTTGGCGAGGTCATCGATGACGCTCCGGCAGATCTGCTTGTCCGCGCGGGTGTAGACGTACTCGGCGAGCACGTCGGTGTCCTCGCCCTGGTAGCCGCCGGCGGCGACGACGGCACCGTTCGCGCGGTAGTAGTCGTACCAGCTCGAGATCGCCGAGATCGGCACGATGGCCTCAAGGCCCTTGACGCCGGTGCTCGCGACCGCGTTGGGCAGGGTGCCGTTGTACGAGGTGCCGATCATGCCGACCTTGCCGGTCGTCCACGTGGCCTTGACCTCCGCGCCGGCGGCGTCGTAGGCCTTCGCGCGACCGTTCAGCCAGTCGACGACGGACTTCGCGCCGATGGTCTCGTTGCGGCCGCCGGTGGTCGGGCAACCGTCGGACTTGCCGCTGCCCAGCGACTCCGCGTGGACCACCGCGAAACCGCGGGGCAGCCAGTTGGCCTCCTGGCTGGTGCTGATGGCGGGCTGCGGGCCGGTGGCCGCGGCAGCCGCGACGGCGCCGGTCCCCGCGGCGGCCATCCGCTCGTCGGTCGCCGGGTTCAGCGCCCGGCCATTGCGGTCGTGGCCCTTGCCCGGGCGCATGGCCTCGTAGAGTTCGTGGTCGACGTCGTGGTTCGTGATCGGGTTGCCGCCGGCGTAGTAGGGGCTCACCTCATAGACGACAGGCGACTTCAGACCGGCCGTCTCGGTCTCCTGGAGTCGGGTGACCTCGGCGTGCACCCGGTCGTTCCGTCCGTCGCCGTCACTGTCGATCGGCGTCTGGACCCAGACTTCCTGGCGGATCCAGTCGTTGCGGTTCGACGAGAACACCGGCTGGGTCATGCCGTTCTGGAAGACCGGCCCGACGGGGGTGTCCACGGCGGCGGGGGCGTCCGCGGCGGCGGGGGTGGAGGTCGCGGCAACCCCCGTGAGGATGGTGACGACGGCGAGACCCAGCGCCGCGGCGCCACGACGTGTCGATCCAGGACTACGGAGGGCGGTCGGCGTCACAAGGCCCGCCACCCGTCGCGGTATGGACATCGGTGAACTTCCCTAACGATCAGGCGCCCGGGGCACCGGAGAGAGGGGCCTCGAGCGGAGTTAAAGGGACCGTAAAAGGCGGTCCGCTCGAGGCTATGGGGGAGATGTGCCGAATGTCTTTGGACGGCCGTTCGTTCTTGATCGCGGTATTTCCGACAAATGTCGAGATCGGGAGGGGCTCGTGTGTCCAGCGGCTGTCCGCGGGTTCAGGCGGGAGTGAACTTCTCCGCCCGATCCGGTGTAGACATCACATGGAGCGACGCGACTTCCTCAAGATCTGCGGCGGAACGGCTCTCCTCGGCGCGTGCGCCGGCCCTCCTCCTCCGCCGCGGAAGGGCCCGGCCCACCTCGTCTACGCCGACACGACGTCCGGCCTGGTCGCCGTGGACGCCCGGAGCGGGCTCAGGCTCGCGAATCCCCCTGCCTCGGTCCCCGCGGCCGACTGGACGCGCCTGTACACCCTGTCCGGGGACTCCCTGCTGACCGTGGACGCCGTCACCGGGCGGAGGATCTCCAGTGCCGACGTCCCCACCTCGAAGGCCGTCCGCGCGGTCTCGCCGAACGGCTTGCTCGTGGCCTTGGGGGACCCCCTCCCGGCGACGCCGTACGGCCCGCCCGGTCGTCGCACGACCCGTCTGGTGATCGCGGATCCCTCCGGCGGCCGGACGCCCACGACCATCGAACTGGACGGGAACTACGAGCCCGACGCCTTCTCGGCGGAGGGAGGCGCGCTGTTCGTTCTGCAGTACCTTCCGTCGACGGCTCCCGAGGCGTACCGGGTCCGCATGCTCGACCTGGCGTCCCGGCAGGTGGGCCCGATCCTGAGCCGGGAGAAGACTCCCGTGTCCGAGGAGGAGACCATGCGTGGCGAGAGCCGGCTCGCCGTGCTCTCCCCCCTCCGCGACAGGCTCTACACGCTCTACACCCATCAGGCCGACCACCTGCACACCCGGGATCTGGTGGCCGGGCGGTCCACAGGCGTGCACGCCTTCGTGCACGTGCTGAGCCTGACCGAGCACTGGGCCTACTGCCTCGACCTGCCGGAGCCGTTCGGGCATGGGCCCGCGGAGGGGCATGCGATCGCCGTCTCGCCCAGCGGCCTCTATGTGTTCGACGGCGCCAGCGGACGGCTCGTGCGAGCAGACGTCGAGGAGTTGGTCGTCAAGGGAGTGGGCGCTCTTCCGGCGGCGCCGGGTCCCGCCTTCGCCGCCGTGTCGGCCGACGCCCTCCATCTGGCCGCCGGCGCGTCGCTGCTCACCGTCGACCTCGACTCCCTGGCCGTACTGCACGCGGCCAGAACGCCGGGGCCACCACGCGGGCTGGTGGTGGCCCCGGACGGGAGCCTGTACGCGGGAGTCGACGGCGGAGCCGTACAAGTGGACGCCCGGAACGGGCGCGAACTCGCCCGGGTACCCGTCCCCGGTCTCACGCTGCTCCGCCACGCCACCGCTCTGCCTGGCGTGTAGAGGGGATGTTCTCCGTGGTGGCGCGGAAGACGGGCGACCCGTGCGTACGCGCCGGGCCGGGTGGGAGCGTGCGGTACTCGCCCGGTCCCACCCGACTCTCCTGGGGGTCCGAGTCAGAAGTCCATGTCGCCGCCGGCGGGCATG
>Ga0310811_10001548_pt1 | contig 28689 bp, 16 predicted proteins | sample YCmetagenome_FD_207642 | JGI IMG/M metagenome (GOLD analysis project Ga0310811, IMG submission 207642) | Soil microbial communities from experimental microcosm in Duke University, North Carolina, United States - YC | ecosystem: Engineered > Artificial ecosystem > Soil microcosm > Unclassified ... | reverse complement strand
TCCTCGTCGTCGTCATCGTCGAACGAGCTTCCGCCACCGTAGCCCAGGTCGTCTGATTCGTCATCCCGGTCGGAAAACTTGAACTCACGCTCCAATTCTTCACCGCGCGGCATGACCGCCTCCTGTGAGATAGCCGTCCGGTCTGAACCAGGGGAAAAACCGGGCGGAAAAGGTGCACGTCACATGCCCATCACTGTTCGTTGTGCGGGGGCGACGAACGCTCTCGCTTCCACGTCACCCTAGTACAATCGCCGGGTCGCAGAGTCAAGCGACACCCGACACAACGAGCTGCGCGCGCGTCAGTCGCCGAATGCGGCGTCCGTTACAGCTGGATCGCGGGATGGCGTTGCGTGGTGTGGTGATCGGCGGCGGCTGAGAAGCCAGCCCGCGGCGTCGTCGAGCAGCGTGTACATCACCGGCACGACGAACAGGGTGAGGAAGGTGGATGTGATCAAGCCGCCGATGACAGCTCGCGCCATAGGCGCTCGCTGTTCAGCGCCGGCTCCGATTGCGAGCGCGAGCGGAATCATACCGAACACCATCGCGAACGTCGTCATGATGATCGGCCGGATGCGTGTACGCGCCGCTCGAAGAATCGCGGCCTCTCGTTCGCCACCGTGCTCGCGTTCCTGGTTCGTGAAATCGACGAGCAGGATCCCGTTCTTGGTGACGAGACCCATGAGCATGATGATGCCGATCATAGACATCACGTTCATGTTTCCCTTCGTGACAAGCAGCGCAATCGCGACGCCGATGAAGCTCAAGGGCAGCGCGAGCATGATGGCGAGCGGCTGAAGGAACGATCCGAAGAGCGACGCGAGAATCAAATAGATGAAGATGACCGCGAGGATGAGCGCTTCGGCCACGTATCCTTTGGTATCGTTCAGGTTCTGCACGTCACCGGTGAAGACGGCGTGGTATCCCGGAGGCAGGTTGAGTGAATCGATTGCTGTCTTCACCTTCCCGGCGACATCACCCAACGGGTAGCCCGGGATCACGCCCGCGGAGATGTTGATCTGGCGCTCGAGCTGACGACGCTCGATCTGCTGTGGACCGACGCCGCTCTTGACTTCGGCCACCTGGGAGAGCGGTACGATGCCGGGTTGGCCCGTGGTCGGGTCGAGGTTCGCGCTGACGATCGGGATGTTGGCGACATCCGCGGCGGTCTTTCGAAGCGAGTCGGGGTACACGACGATGACGTCGTGCTGGTATCCCTGGGGATCTTCCCAGCGCGTGGCGCGCGTGCCTGAGAACAGGGGCTGGAGGGTGGTTCCGATGGCGTTGATGCCGAGTCCCGCGGCCCACGCCTGTTGGCGATCGACGCTCACGTCGAGTTGGGGAATGTCACCCTGGTCGCTCGAGTTGGGCTCGGCGACGCCGGGGATCCGCGTCATCGCCTCGTACACGCGACCCGCCGCAATCTTGAGACGCGATTGCTCCGGGCCCTGAATGTTGACGCGGATAGGTTGCCCGCGGCCGCCGAAAATGCTCGACGTCTGATTGATCGACGCCATCACGCCGGTGACCTGACGCAGCTTGCCTCGCAGCTCGTTCTGAATCTGGGTGAGCGTGCGGTCGCGATCGTGGGCCGGCCGGAGCTGGACGTTGATCGTGCCCTGGTTAGGCGTTCCGCGGAATCCGCCTCCGACGGTGAGATACGTGTATTCGACGTCCTGCTGTTTCTTGAGGAAGTCGCTGATCTCACGTCCCTTGTCGAGGGTGTAGTCGAGGGTGGAACCGGGTGGGGTTCGAATGCCGACAGAGAAGTCGTCGCCGTTCGAGTCGGGCATCCACGTGAATCCAAGTCGCGGAATGATGATGAACGCCGCGACGATCGAAGCAGCGGCCGCCGCCATCACCAGCGCGCGATGATGGAGCGCCCACTTCAGCATGCCCGGATACTTGTCGGAGCTACGCTCGAACCACGTGTTGAACGCGATGGCCATGCGCCGTATCGGTGATCGCGTCTTCCGCGGCGCGTGTTCCGCGCTGTGCGCCGCATCAGCCTTGGTGCCGTGCTCCACGTCGGGATCGTACCATACACTCGAGAGCATCGGGTCGAGCGTGAACGACACGAACAGCGACACGAGCACGGCAAACGCCACCGTGACGCCAAACTGGAAGAAGATCTTGCCGATGATCCCGCCCATGAACGCGACGGGGACGAACACCGCGACGACCGCCAGCGTCGTGGAGAATACGGCAAGGCCGATCTCGGACGTGCCGTCCCGTGCCGCCGTGTAATGGTCTTTCCCCATTTCCATGTGGCGCACGATGTTCTCGCGGACGACGATCGCGTCGTCGATGAGCAAGCCGATCGCGAGCGAGAGCGCGAGCAGCGTCATCGTGTTGATGGTGAAATCCATCACCCACATGATGAAGAATGCGGAAATGATGGAGATCGGCAGCGCGAGCCCGGTGATTACCGTGGACCGCCACGAGTTGAGGAAGAGATAGATGATCGCGATCGTGAGGATCGCGCCGAGCACGAGGCTCATCTGCACGTCGGCGAGCGACTCGCGGATGCGCTTCGAGTCATCGCGTGTCAGGCGGAGCGTGACGTCGGTTGGCAGTTGCTTGGAGAGATCCGCGACCGCCGCGCGGACGGAGTCGGCGACATCGACCGTGTTCGCGCCTGAGATCTTGAGGATGTCGATCGCCACCGCCGGATTCCGGTCGATTTCGGCGGCGGTGCGCTTGTCGGCTTCGCCGTCGATGACGGTTCCGAGGTCGGAGATTCGGACCGGGACATTGTTGCGGACGGCCACCACAATGTTCGAGAATTGCCGAGGCTCGATGACACGTCCGGTCACGCGTACCAAGCGCTCGAGGTCACCGTAGTCCACGCGGCCGGCTGGGACTTCCTGGTTCTCGAGCTGGAGGGCCTGCATGACCTGCAGCGGGCTCACGCGGTATGCGCTCAGCGCGGCCGGATCGAGCTGCACGCGGATGACGCGCTCGCTGCCGCCGGTGCGGTTCACGGCGCCCACGCCGGGTACGGCCTGCAGGCGGGTGACGATGGTCTCGTCGGCCATGTCCGTGATCTCGCGCAGCGGCCGCTCGGTACTCTGGACGGCGACCGTCACGATCGGACTATCGTTCGGGTCGAAGTGCCTAACGATCGGCTCGTCGATGTCCGGCGGCAGCTGCCGCCGAATTCCCGAGACCTTCGCCTGCACGTCCTGCTGCGCGCCTTTCACGTCGGCGCCGAGGTTGAACTGCAGGCGCACGATCGAGATGCCTTCGAGCGAGGTCGAGCTGACTTCGTAAATGCCCTGAACGGTGTTCACCGCCTGCTCGATGGGGCGCGAGATCTGGCGCTCCATGACTTCGGGCGACGTTCCCGGGTAGCTCGTCTGGACGATGATCACCGGGTAGGTGACGTCCGGGTACTCATCGAGCGAGAGTCGCTTGTAGGCGACGATTCCGAGCACCACGAGCGTGACCATCATCATGGTCGCGAACACGGGGCGGCGGATCGAGATATCGGAGAGAAACATCGGAGAGACCGGGAACGGGAAGCGGGGAACCGGGAATCGAGCTCGTTCTGCTCGTTAGGGGTTTGGCGGAGGAGTCTTCTTGCTCCCGGTTCCCTGTTCCCGGTTCCCGGTTTGACTTGGCCCTTCACCTCCGCCTGCAATCGTCACCTTCATTCCGACGCCGAGGGTGCCGACGTTGCCGACCACAATACGGTCGCCGGGGTTGAGGCCATCGGTGATCTCCGCGATCCCCTGGCTTTCATCGACGATGCCGACGCTGACGGGCGCGCGCTCGAGTGCGTCCGTGGCGTCGAGGCGATACACGAACGGCTTGTCGCTGCCCTGCGCCTGGCGGAGCGCCTGCGCGGGGATGATGATTGCGCCGTCGACGGTACGCGACACGATGCGGCCGGTCGCGAACGAGTTGCCTTTCAGCTCGCCGGCAACGTTAGGCACCTGTGCGTAGACGGTAATCGACCGGTTGGTGGGGTCGATCGTCGGGCTGATGCGTGCCACGCGGCCGTCCAGGTCACGCCCGCCGGCAGCGAAGTGCACCTTCTGTCCCACGCGAATCTCACTGGCCTGACGAGCCGGCACCGAGGCCGCCAGCTCGAGAATGTCGGACCGGACGACCGTGAACATGTCGGCGCCGCGCGCCACATGCTCGCCGTTCTCGACGTTACGCTTCGCCACGACACCGGTGGTCGGCGCGAGGGCTCGCGTGTCGGTCAGCAGCGATGTGGTAGCACGAACGCGAGCCTCTGCTGCCGCCAACCGCGCGCGGGCAGCAGCGAGCGTCTGCTGTGCGGTCCGTAAATCGCGCTCGGCGATCGCGCCGGCCTTGAAGAGTTGCTCCGACTGATCGGCGTTCCACTTCGCGGTTTCGAGATCGCTCTGTGCTGCCTCGCGGTCCGCGATGGCGGACGTGCGGTTGCTCTCCTGTTCACTGTCCTCGAAGTGCGCGAGGAGCTGGCCTTCCTTTACATGGTCACCCTCGCGGGCGTATACGCCGACGAGATCTCCTTCGAGCCGGGCGCGGACCACCGCTTCCTCGATGGCCTTCAGGTCGCCGGAGATCGCGACACCGGCTTCGATGCTGCCACGCTCGACGGTCTTTACGTCGCTCGCGGCGAGGATGATAGAGGCAGCACGTCGACCCCCAGGCCCTTCCGCGGCACCCTTTTCACCTGCCGGGGCGTCGGGACGTTTGCCCTTCGTGGTGGCGGCGGCGGCAGACGCGGGAGTCCCATCTCCCGGATCCTTCGAGCAGCCGGACGCGATGATGATGGTGGCCGCACCAACAAGGGCCGGGAAGCGCAGGAGCGGAGCTATCGACACAAACTGTTTGAGCACGGACGTCAGCGAGAAGGGGCAGCGGCGGGGCGGGTGGGCGGTAGCGGAATCGGAATCCCGCGTGCGCGCGCAAGGTCTGCCGCCGCGATGTACAAGTCGAAGATGGAACGAGCCTCGTTGCTTTTTGCGATGAGCAGCTGGAGTTGCACGGCGGACGCGTCGAGCTGTGTGTCCAGGCCCCGCTCGAACCGCAGCGCGGCGAGGCGATACGCCTCCTCGGCCTCGCGGGCGTTGTCGCGTTGCGCCTCGTATGCCGCGCGTGCACGCGCGAACTCGGCACGAGCCTGTGCCCGTTCTATTTGCACCTGCTCCCGCGCCTGCGACAATTGGATCTCAGCCACCCGTCTCTGTGCTTGAGCGAGGTCGACGTTACCCTTTGCGCGGAGCCCATCGAAAAGCGGCCACGAAATTTGTACACCGAAATTCCGGTCCGCGAACCACCCGTTGTTCTGGCAGATTCTGGTGGCTGCCGACCCGGGTGGGCAGAGCGCGTTCGACGCCGTGCCCCAAGATGTCGGTAGCCCGTTGCTGGACGGAAGCGCGAGATACCCCGTCTGAAAGAATGCGGACACCGTGGGCATCATGTCTGCGCGCGCAACGCGAATGCCTTCCCCGCGAGCTTCGACAATCGACTCGGCCGACCGAATGGATGCACGGACGGGATCCGCCGAGGAGTCGTTGGCAACTGTGGTGACGAAGGCCTGAAGCGCATCGGGGTCGAGAGCGCTCGTCAGCACAAGTGGCTGGTCGACGGGCAGGTTGAGAATGCGCTTGACTTGGAGCATTGTAAGCTCGCGGTCACTCTGCGCCTGAATAACCTCGGGCTCGAGATTCGTGCGCTGGACCCGTGCGCGCAGGACGTCGTAGCGGGCAGCGCGGCCTCCCGACTCGAGGCGTTCGACCTGCTTGAGGCGGTCGTCCGCAAGCTGGAGGTTCCGCACCTGAATCTCGTACAGCCGGTCGCTCAGCAGGGCCTGAAAGTAGGCGCGCTGCACGTCCACCGATACGCGGGCTCGCGTTTCCGTTTGATCGTAGCGAGCCGCCTGGCGTGCGTCGCCCGCGGCACGGGTGCCCGCGAAGATGCGTCCACCCTGGAAGAATGTCTGCGAGATGTTCGCGTTGGTGCTGTACGTAAAGGGCTGTTGGAACACAGACCCGACGATGTTCCCGCGCGCGTTTTCTATGACCTGGGTGTACGCGCCGTTGAGGCGGAGCTGCGGAAGGCCTGCGGCGCGAGCCGTGACGATTTGGGCTTCGGTCAGCTCGAGCTGTGCAGCGGAAAGCTTTGTTTCGTCGCTGAGGCGTACGGCGCGGGTTACGGCTTCTTCGATCGATAGGCGGAGCGTGTCCGAAGGCGCCGCAGACCGGATGTTTTGCGCCTGGGCACGACCTTCCTGTGCCCATGCGGCGAGAGCGACCCCGACAAGAAAAATGCGGCGAAGCGACATGTTGCTTAATACGGCGAGAGAGAGGAAATCGATGGGAATACTGGTAGGCCGGTCCGGGACGGGTCCCAGACCGGTGATCTTGTTGTCCGGAGCCAACCTAGGGCTTAGGCGCCGTCGATGAAGGCCAGCGCGCGACCGCGGCGCACGACGGTAGCCAGGACCTCAAACACCTTCGGGTCGAGAAGGGTGCCACTTTGCGCGGTCAGGTAGTGGACCGTTGCCTCGGGCGCCAGCGCTCCGCGGTGCGGACGCGTGGATGTCAGCGCATCGAAGGCATCGGCAGCGCAGAGGATACGCCCGCCGATCGAGATGGCCTCGCCGGACAGGCCGCGGGGGTAGCCCGACCCGTCCCAGTGCTCGTGGTGGTCGTGAACGTACAGGACCGTCCGGCCCAGGTGGCGAAGCGGTGAGAGTATGTCGACGCCGATTCGGACGTGCTCACGAACGTGGTCGAACTCCTCGGTACTGAGTGGTCCCGGCTTGTGCAGCACCGACTCCCGGATGCCGATCTTTCCGACGTCGTGAAGGCGGCCCGCGAGACGAATTTCCTCCACGCTGTCCTCGTCGAGCTCCATGTCTTGCGCTACGGCAGCGGCGAGGTGTGCGACGCGCTGGGAATGGCCGCGCAGGTACGCGTCCTTCGCCTCGAGCGCGTTCACGAGGGACTGCACGACGTCGATGGTCAGGCCGCGGAGGGCGAGCTTGTCGCGCTCGAGCTCCGCGGTTCTGAGGACCACCTCTTCGCGAATGAGCCGTTCGACGTTGCGCCGCTCGATGGCGAGGCCACGGCGGTGGAGTGCTCGCTCGATGGCCAGCTGGAGGTCTGCGAGCTCGATGGGCTTCATCAGGTAGTCCATCGCGCCTGCGGACAGCACTTCGGCCGCCGTGGGAGCGTCGTTCACGGCGGTGAGCATGACAATGGCGAGATCCGCGTCGATGGCGAGCGCGCGCGACACGACGTCGACGCCACTGAACCCTGGCATCCGCACGTCGCACAGCATGAGGACATATTTGCCGCGCTGCAGAAGCTCGAGCGCGGCCGGTCCCGACTCCGCGGTCTCGACGTTATAGCCACGCGAGCGGAGAAACTTCGCGAGTGCGAGGCGGATCGTCTCTTCGTCGTCGACGATCAATATGCGCCATGGCCCGCCGTCGCCGATGACGAGATTCGTTAGGCCTCCCGTCGGCGTGATCTGCGTCATCACGGCTCGTCTCCCAGCGGCTCGGGAGTCTCGGAAACCGGGAGCGTGATGCGAAAGGTGGTGCCGCGGCCTGGCGTGCTCTCCACACTGATCGTGCCGCGATGGGCCTCGACGATGCCGTAGCTGACGCTGAGGCCGAGCCCGGTGCCTTCGCCTGGGGGCTTGGTGGTGAAGAACGGCTCGAACACGCGCTGCAGCGTGTCCTGCGACATCCCGGCACCGGTGTCGGAGACTTCGGTCACGATGGCATCGCCTTCGTGCGCGGTGCGAATCACGAGCCGCTTCGTGGGGCTGCGGCGCATCGCGTACTCGGCGTTGACGATCAGGTTCAGAATGACCTGCTGCAGCTTCTGATCATCGCCCCAAATCTCGGGCAGGTTCGCATCGAGATGCGTCTCGACCTGCACGCCGGACGACCGCAGGCTGTACGCGCGCAGGCGCAGGGTCAGCTGCACGAGTCCGTTGAGGTCGAGAGGCATCGTGCTCGGCCCGGCCTTACGCGCGAACAGGAGGAGATCACGGATGACCCCGACCGCGCGGTCCGCTTCGCGTTTGATGAGGCGTGCGGACTCGCGTTGGTCGGCGTTCAGCTCTTCCTCGAGCAGCAGCTGAGCGAACGCCGAGATCCCGGCGAGCGGGTTATTCAGCTCGTGGGCCACACCGGCGACGAGCTCGCCTAACGCGGCGAGCTTTTCGCTCTGGCGCAGCTGCTCGGCGATGCGCCGCTCGTCGGTGAGGTTGCGGACGCTCAGGACCTGACCGATCGGCGCGCCATTGTCCTGGCGGATGAAGCTGAGCGCGACCGTCGCCGGGAACTGTGATCCATCGCGTCGGCGATGGACGTGCTCGGCGACCACGACGTTCGCGGGTGTGCGCGACAGGTCATGGCCGGCGCGCATCGGCACGGCAGATGTGACGAGCGCATCGACGGTCATCGTAGTCAGCTCATCGAGCGTGTACCCGTATTCGCGCACCGCGGCGTCGTTCGCGTAGAGCACGCGCCGGTCGAGTGCCAGCACGAACACCGGTTGATCCATCGTCGCGAGCGCGGTGGCGAGCATGCGTTCGCGCGCATGACGGTTTCGCTCACCCTCTCCGAGCAGTTGGACGTCGATTGCGAGCGCGACGGATGGCGCGAGGCGTCGCAGCGCGTCGATGCTGGACTGCGGCAGCGTACGGTTCGGCGGCGCGGCTGCGGTCAACACGCCGAGCATCCGATCCTTCGCGGCGAGCGCGAGGACGACTCCACCCCGAGCGAGCGATGCGTCACTCGACGGCAGCGGGGGTGTCGTGGTCATGGTCGGCGCATCGCTGGCGGCGTCCGGCGCAGCGAGTACTACGTCGCGTGCGATGCTCATCGCGAGCGGGATGCGCGAGCCTCGGGTCGCCTCCGCGTTACCGACGGCGCCGATGTAGACGATAGCGTCGTCCCGGGTCAACAACCCAATCGCTGCGGCGTCCATTGGCACCACCTCGCCGACGGCGCCGAGAATGGCGTTGGCCGCATCCGCGGCCGTCGTGCTCGCGAGCGCGACCCGGGCGATGCGAGCCGCCGCCTCGGCCATCTGACGCTCTTCGCGTTGGGCCTCGAACAGCCGGGCGGTCGCGATCGCAACGCCTGCCTGACGAGCGATGATCGAGAGCAGCTCGACGTCTTCGGCCGTGAACGCTCCGCGATGTCTGGATTGCACGATCAAGACACCGAGCGCGTGATCACCGTGCACCATGGGAACGGCGATCTCCGATGCCAGATGCGACGTCGAGGTCTCCGAGGCGCCGGGCACGAGCGCTCCCCACGAGCGCGTGGGTTGTGTGGAGACAACGGGCTGCCCGGTTCGGAGAGCGATCGACGCAGCACACTCGGTTACGGGCGCCGTCGGGAGGGCCGATGACCATGTGACGAGGCCATCGACCACGACAAGCTGCGGCCGGAAGAGTGGCTCGACACGATCGGCGAGCAGCAGCGCAAAGCACGACGCCTGTGACACCGATGACGCGACGGCGCGATGGATCTCGGCGTACACCTCGTGCAACTCGGTCCGCGACATCGCGAGCTGCACCTTGGCGACGGCCGAGAGGCGCATTGCACGGCGCTCGAGATCGCCGACGAGCGATGCGTTCCGCATCGCAACGGCGACGGCCGTGGAGAAGTCGATGAGCAGTGCGCGCTCGCGGTCGTCGAAATCGCGTGCCTGGCGGAAGCGCAGCGTGAGCACTCCTCCCGGCCGCCCGTCGATGATGAGTGGCAGGAACGCGGTGGACCCGCCATTCGGGGCTGTCGACGTGCCGGTGAACTCGTCCCGGTATCCGATGCCAGCCGTGTTCGTAAGGAACATCGGCGTAGCGGAGCGGATCGCGCCGCCGGCAGGCGTGTCCCAGAACCCGCCAATTGCGGCGTTAGGCAGCGCGGCCTCTGATCCACTGGTGTACAGCAGCGTGACCTGGTCGTACCCGGCGTCGGCCACGTGGATGCTGAAGTCTTCCGCTCTCAGCGACTCCGTCACCAGGCGTGTCAGCCCGGCGAAGAGCTCATCGGGCGATGCATTGAACGCGAGCGTACGGGCGGTCGCCGCGAGAATTCCGGCATGGCGAGCCGTCTGCGCCGCCGCGCGATACAACTTGGCGTTCTCGAGCGCTATTGCGCCGTGGGTGGCGAGCGTGACGAGGAGTTGTTCGTGATGATCCGAGAAGCGCTGCGCTGCTACCCCGGTTACCACGAGTGCACCGATCGGCCGGTCGGCGATCATGAGCGGCGCGGCGATAGCGCCAACGCGACCGACTTCTTCTTCGCTCCCGCTGGTGGACGCGCCGCGAAGCATGGCCTCGAGGTCGCGGGTGCGCCGGGGGCGATGGGAGCGCACGACGTCGGCGGCAAAGCTCTCGGTGAGACTCTGCCCCTGGCCGACGACGACTTTCTCCGAGCCTGCTCCCGCCGCGGCGATGAGCTCACCGTTTTCAAGCAGGAAGACGGTTGCTCCGCGTCCGCCGATCAGCTGTGCCGCGTGGGTCGCGAGCAGATGAAGGACGCGCTCGACCTCGAGCGACTGATTGATGCGCTGGAGAATCCCGGCGAGCGAATGGGCGCCCGACAGACGCTCGGAGACGCTCGGCGACATCGTCTCGCCGAGGAGGATGAGCGCGCCGCCGTCGGCGATGGGAAAGAGGCGGCAGTAGTCGACGTTGAACGACGGCGCCGTGTCGATGTCGTTGAGCGATAGCACATGCTCGACACCGCGCTCGAGTACCTCGGTGAGCGCCCGCGCGAACTGCGACGATGAGTCGCGCTGTGCCGGATCGGCGATGGTGAGCACGTCACGGCCGAGTAGCGCGTCCGCGCGAATACCGAGGAGCGCGGTTGCTATGCGGTTGACATACGTGACGATGCGGCGCGCGTTGACGGCGATGGCACCTTCGGCGAGGAAATCGCCGATGGCGGCAATCGGCACCAGGGGAAACCTGGCGGACCCACCACTGCGGTGGTGGTTCTCGAGTGCGAAATTGGACCTAGGGGTGCGCGACACGATCTAACGACGAGCGCAACGGTCGGTCGTGTAACATGATGGCACTGCTACCGGACCCTTCTAGTCGTCAACGAACTCCACGCTAACGTGGCGATTGATGATTCCGGCTGCAACGCCTCGCTCGAGGAATTGCCGAACGGCGGCGCGGCCGCGGTCGCCGTAATCGAGTGTCCAGTCGTTGACGTACATGCCGACGAATGTGTCGGCCTTCGAGCGGTCGAGGCCACGCGCGTACTGCATCGCATGGTTGAGCGCACTCGTTCTGTGTTCCAATCCATATGCGATGCTGGCGCGAAGGTGCTTTGAGATCTTTCGCGTCAGATCGTCGCCAAGGTCCTTCCGGACAACGTTGCCACCGAGCGGAAGCGGCAAGCCTGTTTCAGAAAACCACCATTCGCCGAGATCGACGACGAGGTGCAGGCCGCGCTCGGCGAACGTCAGCTGGCCTTCGTGGATCAGGAGCCCGAGGTCGACGTCACCGTCGGCCACGCGGTCCTCGATCTGGTCGAATGGAGTGGGGACTGGCTGGAAGTCGGGCTCGTAAAGCCTGAGCGCGAGGTACGCGCTGGTGAGTGGCCCCGGGATCGCCACCCGCTTGCCCTTCACGTCCTGGCGTGTGGCGGGGGTGCGTCCGACGAGTCGCGGACCGTAGCGATCGCCCATGGATGCGCCGTGCGGGAGGAGGGAGTAGCGGTCGCTGAGATAGGCGTAGGCGTGAATCGAAACCGCGGTCACCTCGAGCTCGCCGCGCATCGCGCGCTGGTTCAACGACTCGATGTCCTGAAGCTCATGGACGTACTCGAGTCCTTCGGTATCGATCAACCCGTCGGCCAGCGCGTAGAACATGAACGCGTCATCGGAGTCTGGGCTGTGGGCGACGTGGATCCGCATCTGTCGGGAATCGGGAATCGGGAATCGGAGGTTCCGGGGACGGGCGACTGACGACGGGTTAACGTCGCCGGGCCTCCGCCAATGCTTCGAGAATGTCGCCCTGGTGGCGCTCGTATTCGGGTAGCTTCTTCGCCGACTCCGATGGCTCAGCGGCGAGCAAGCGACGGGAGAAGGTGCGCGCGGCGGCCGAGTCGCCGCGAAGCTGTGCTGCGCGGATGCTGAGGACGAGGCCGAGGAGGTGTGTGGAGTCGGTGGCGAGGATGGAGTCTGCCTGTGCGCGCGCTATCTCCGCCGCGCCAGCGACTTCTGCGACTCGGCCGAAGTCGTATCGGAGATCGGCGTCGAGAGGGCCGAGGGACTGGTAGACCGAGAGCGCCATGGGCGCGAAGAATTTCACGCTGTCCGTCTTCCCCTCCGAGCTCAATCGCATGACGCGATCGAAGAGGCGGTCGGCGCGCTCGCGCGGCGAGAGGTTCGAGATGTCCGGGGCGCGCGGTGCGTTCCCATCCTGGGTACCGGACGCGAATGGCGCGTCGGCCACCGGAGTGGCGGGGGATGGTTCACGAGATCCACCGAACCGCTGCCCGGCAAGAAATGCTACGAGTCCGAGGAGGGCGATCGCGGCAATGCCCCATGGAAGGACCGACGCCGCGTTGCGTTGGGGAGCGGAGAGGAACGGCCGGGTTCCGACAGCGGTGCCGCAGCGGTGGCAGAAGCGCGCGCCCGGGGTGAGCAGGGATCGGCATCCGGCGCAGATCGCGTCCACGACGGCGGCGCCGCATTCGGAGCAATAGCGCCCTGTCGCAGGCGCGGAGCAATTCGGGCAAGGCCTGGCGGCCGTAGCGGTGGACATGCGGCAAAACTAACGACCGCGGCTCCGCTTCGTATCGTGTTCTCGCCCGTATGCTCGGCGTGTTCGACGTTCGCCGATCGCTACTGCGCGTGCTTGCCGGTCGGCTTCGAAATCTGTGCAACGGTCTTTTCGGCGCGCGAGTCGTCCTTCGCCTCGAGGACGATGTCGGCCTGGGAGATGATGCCGACCAGGGCACCGCGTTCGTCGACGACGGGGACGCGTCGCACCTGTTCACGACCCATGAGGTCCATGACGTCGTTCACCGAATCGGTCGTCGTGCTCGTACGGACGTTGGAGGTCATGATGTGGCCAACGGACGTCGTTGTGCCGTCACGGCCTTCGGCGACGGCGCGGACGGCAATGTCGCGGTCGGTAAGGACGCCGACGAGGAGCTTGGAGCTCTCGGATTCGACCACGGGCACGACGCCGATGTTTTCGGTCTTCATCAGTCGCGCGGCGTCAGCGAGTGTGGTGTCCGGAGTTACGCACGTCGGGTTCTTCGACATGATGTCCTGGGCCTTCATTGCTCCTCCTGGTTTCGAGACGGTGTGGAGGGGGCAAGGGGCGCGCCAATCGTCGGGAAGCGGGAATCGGAACTGCCGGGAAGCGGGAGACGGGAGGTGGGCAAACGACGCATTGCGGACGGCTGCGTGCTACTGCTGCTAGCTGCAAGCCGCTGCTATTATCGCAGCGAGCCCGAGACGGTACGGCCAGTTATCAGTTATCAGTGGTCAGCTGGAAGGTTGGTTCCCCGTTCCCCGTTCCCCGTTCCCGCACTTGTCTCATCCGCATCACACCTCCCGCGACCTCACGGGCGCAACAAAGAAGGACGTACTCGCGCTGGCGCGTGAGAACAACGTCCGGTTTCTCCGGCTGCAGTTCACCGACATTCTGGGGGTGAACAAGAACGTCGAGTTGCCGGCGTCGCAGTTCGAGAAGGCGCTCGACGGGGATATCATGTTCGACGGCTCGTCGATCGAAGGGTTCGTGCGGATCGAGGAGTCGGACATGCTGCTCTCGCCCGACCTGTCCACGTTCCAGCTCTTTCCGTGGGGTGACAGCGAGAATCGGGTCGCGCGGCTCATCTGCGACATCAACACGCCCGATGGCCAACCGTTCGACGGCGACCCGCGGGCGGCGCTCAAGCGACAGATCGCGCGGGCGGCAGCGTTAGGCTACACGATGAACGCGGGTATGGAAGCCGAGTTCTTCATGTTCAAGCCGGGTGCCGAGGGAGAGGCGGCGACGGTTACGAACGACGTGGGTGGCTACTTCGACCTCGCGCCCGCCGACCTTGGGGAAGACGCTCGACGCGCGATGGTCGACGTGCTCGAGCGCATGGGGTTCGAGGTCGAGGCGGCGCACCACGAGGTCGCGCACGGCCAGCACGAGATCGACTTTCGCTATGCGGACGCGCTCAAGACGGCCGACAACATCGCGACGTTCCGCTTCGTGGTGAAGCACGTCGCGCGGCAGTTCGGGCTCGTCGCGTCGTTCATGCCGAAGCCGATCTTCGGCCAGAACGGGAGCGGCATGCACACGCATCAGTCGCTGTTCCGGGGCGACGAGAACGCGTTCTACGCTCCGAACGCGGAGTGGCAGCTATCGCCGGTTGCGCTTTCCTACATCGGCGGGCTGCTGCGTCATGCGCGCGGGATGTGCGCGGTGACGAACCCGCTGGTGAACTCGTACAAGCGCCTCGTACCGGGGTACGAAGCGCCGGTCAACGTCGCGTGGTCGATGCGAAATCGCTCGCCGCTCATTCGGGTGCCAGATCGCCGGGAGATGGGGACGCGGGTCGAGCTTCGGATGCCGGACCCCGCAGCGAATCCGTACCTGGCGCTCGCGGTCATGCTGGCGTCGGGGCTGGACGGGATCGAGACGAGCGCCGACCATCGCGAGCCAGTGAACACGAACATCTGGGAGATGAGCTACCGCGAGAAGCGTCGCCTCCGGATCGACGACCTGCCCCACGACCTGAACGAGGCGCTCGACGAGCTCGAGAAGGACGACGTCATCACCAGCGCGTTAGGCGCCCACATCGCGACGAACTTTCTCGAGGCGAAGCGGCAGGAATGGCGCGACTACATCACGCAAGTCACGCAGTGGGAGCGTGACAACTATCTGCTGAAATACTGATAGCTGCTTGCTCCGTGCTACTGCTTCCTCGTAACGACGAGGGCCATTGGCACTGTGCGCAGGCCGCGCCACGTGTGCGTCCCGTCGGCATCACGCACGAGCATTTGACCGGAGATCCCGCCATCCAGCGCCACGGCCTGACGGGCGCCCAGGGCGCCCATCAGGGCGGCGAATTCGGGAATCGTGGGGCCGAACGGGATCGAGCCTAGCGATTCTCCCAGCGCGTCGAAGCGGGTCAGGACGACGAGCAGGCGGCCGTCGGGAAGAGCGCCGAGCCCGAGGCGAGCGTCGCGGTGCTCGACATCGATCCCGCGCCCGGGCTCGCGCAGCGGGGGCGGGATCTCCCCGTCGGCGGTCAGGAGCGTGGGGTAGGACTGAAACGCGGCGACGACGCCGCGGCGAACGTTGGCGTCCGTGACGCTGTCCGGCCCAATCCAGCGCACGCTGCCTGACGCGTCGACGGCGATGGCCGTGGCCAGAGGGCCCGAGCCCGGCGCAAGGAATTGGTGGCCATCGAGGACCACCCAACCCCACGGGAGGGTCCGGACGAACTGTCCCACGTTGACTGCCATGATTACGTCGGGGTGCGCATCGTCGACGGTCCACGCGGCACGCTCGCCGCCCGCGGTGAACGCGGTGTCGAGTCGGAGCCGGACGAGTCGGGGGTCGATACGGACGACCACCGCGCGCAGTCGCCTGGCCTCGCCGGAACCGGCGAGTCGCAGCTCACCCCATTCGACGCCGTCGGCGGCCGTCTTCCAGCGCACCGCGTCGGCGACTGCGTTGTGTGGGCCGCGCCACCGATCGGGGGCTTCGTCCGAACGCCACCATTCCCGCCAAGCCTTTCCGGTCCACACCGCAAGCGACGACGGTGGCAAGCCCGCCCCGGCGGGCGCGCGATCCGCAGCGGGGCGCAGCGGCGTCGCGGCGATCGCCACGAACGCGATTGCCGCAACGCGCACCGCTCCAAGCCACGCCCCGACCGGCATCACATCACCTTCTCGAGATCCGCGCGATGTGCGCCTAACGCCTGCCGCTCGGCGGCGCTGAATCCGCCCGGCTCCGCGTTGTACTTCACGGCCGACAGGTACGCTTCGATTCGTTCACGAGCCATCTGGTACTGGCGTTCCGTGAGCTTGCTCTCCTTCACTTCCGTCTCGGCGGCCTGCTCCTCGAGCTGACGGATCGACTCGGTCAGCTTGTTCGCCAGGGCGTTGAGCTTCTCGGATTGCACCATGGCGGCTGGCTGCGCGGGGAGGCTGCCGCATGCGTTGTCGGCGGCGAGCGAGTCGACGTTTTCACTCTCGGGCGCGCCACCGTTCAACTCGATCATCAGGCGATGGACCTCGGCCGTGTCACCCTTCTGCTGGGCGACGGCCATCTTCTGGGCCGTGGCGATCGCCTTCTCGCGGAAGGCCGGGTCCGACATCGCCTTCGCCTGCATCTCCTTCATACGCTGGTCGTTCGCCTGCTGCCGCTTTTCGCGGGACGCGTGGACCGCGTCGTTTCGGCAGCGCTGGCTCTCGTCGCGTTTGACGGTGTACGCGTCGATCGCCTTGGAGTTTTTCTGTGCGAGGTCGGCGCTCTGATTCGCGGCCTGATCACGTTGCGCGATGAGCGTCGCCCTGCTCGGCGATCCGTTCGCTCCGTCGAGCAGTGCCCGTCCGGCGGAAAGGCCGCGGATGATCTGCGAGACGCGGTCATTCGTGAGCTCAAGGGTGACGTCGTCGAATTTCGGCGGCGCGCCCGGATTTGATGCTGCAGGATTGACGCGCTTTTCGATCTGGTTTGCGACCTGCTGTTCAACCACCCGGTCCTTCGCTTTCTTGGCCAACCCGCCCAGCTGCGCGCGCGCACCGTGGAAGGGAACTGCCAGAGAGGCGACGACTGCGACGGCGATACCGCGGCGCGACAAGGCGCGCGCGCTGGTGGAAAGGGCGTAGCTCATGACTGGCTCCGTTGGCGTCCGGCGACTGCTGGTAGGTGACTCGGAACGTGCGTCCTACCTGAAGGTCGCGCCACGCCGGCGCGGCCGCGTGGGTCGAACGACCTATCCGCGGCGCTCGAAGTGAGACGGTGCGAGCCCGGCGGGCCCTCGTCGGCGATGGGGTGACCGGGGGCGGAAAGCGGGCCGGCTGTCGCCGCGGTCGATGGAATGCCGACAAACGGCGAAGCGTTCTCTCGAGTGGATCGTCTTTTCCTATGCCGATGCCCGGCGTGTGCGTTGTATCACACTCCGACGGGTCATTAGTTTCGCAACCTTAGAGGCTGTCAGCTTACGGTGCGCGTGAACGGTGGTGGGACGATCGTTCGTGCGCAGGAGCGGTTTGTGCCTTACGCGTACGAGGCCGGCGACCGGAAATGATGCTAGACACACCACGCCGCCCGTTGCGGGCGATGGCCGCGTTCGATTGGGTCTCCATCCTTGCGGGCGGAGCCTCGGCGGTGATTGGCGTGCTGGTGCTAGTCGGGTGGTCGCGCGGCATCGACGGGCTCAGGACGATCGTTCCGGGACTCATTCCCACCATCCCGAACACGTCGGTCGCGTTCATCATCGGTGGCCTCGCCGTCATGTCGGCCAGCCGAGAGCGGTACGACGAACGCTTCATCCTGATCACGCGCGTGCTGGCGGTCGCGCTGACCGCGTTAGGTATCCTGTTCTTCGTCGAGCGGGCCGCGAACATCGATCTCGGCGTCGACCTCCTGCTGTTCGGCAACGCGGTACGGGCGATCGATTCACCACCAGCAGGCCGGCCGGCCATCAATTCCGCGGTCGTCATGCTGCTGGACGGCGCTGCGCTGCTCGTGATCGACGCGCGAACGGCTCGCGGACGGCGACCGGCGGAGCTGCTCGGCGGCCTCGCCGTGCTTGTCACCTTCACGGCGATCATCGGATACATGTACAACGTTCGCGGCCTGTACAACTTCGGGCCGCAGGGCGGCATGGCGCTCCTCGCGGCGATCGTCTTTGCTGTACTCAGTGTCGGCGTTCTGTTCACCCGCCCGGAAGAGGGCGTGGTCTCGCTGGTGGCGGCTGTGGACCCCGGCGCCGCGATGGTGCGGCGGCTCATTCCCCCTGCGTTCATCGTGCCGATCGGGCTGGGGGCGCTGTGGCTGCTGGCTGGCGACGCGAAATGGGTGTCGCGTGAGGCCGCCGTGAGCGCGTTCGTGGGCGCGGTGGTCATCACGTTCCTCACGCTCGTTATGCGTGCCGCGGTTGTCGTTCGAAACGCGGACTTTCAGCGCGACGAGATGATCCTCCGCGCCGAGTCGGCGCGGTCGGCCGCGGAGCGCGCGGCGGACCGAACCAACCGACTCCGGCGTACGGCAGAAGCACTCTCCAGTGCCCTAACGCCGATCGCCGTCGCGCGCGTCATCGTTTCCGAGGGGTTGCCGGCGCTCAGCGCGACGGCGAGCGAGGTGGCGGTGCTCACGGCTGATGGCAACGCTCTCGATCTCATGGCGGCGAGCGGACTGCCATCCGACGTTGCGGATGCGTGGCGGCGCTTCCCGGTGGCGAGTCGCGTGCCGCTGGCGGACGCCGTTCGTACCACCGAGCCGGTGCTGCTCGATTCCCCGGAGGAGATCGCGCTCCGTTACCAGGACCTTGCGCCGGTGCTCGAGCACGTGAACGTCCGCGCGATGATTGTGACACCGATGGTGGTCGACGGGAGGCCACTCGGCTCGCTGAGCTTCAGCTTCAGCGGGCCGCGGGCATTCGACGAGAGCGATGTCACTTTCACTCGCGCGCTCGGCCAGCAATGCGCTCAGGCGCTCGAGCGGGCGCGACTGTTCGCCGCCGAGCAATCTGCCAGGTCGGAGGCAGAGGCGGCGAACCGTGCGAAGACGGAATTTCTGGCGATGATGTCGCACGAGCTGAGAACGCCGCTCAATGCCATCGCCGGATATGCCGAGTTGATGGAGCTGGGCATCAGCGGTCCGGTGAGCGACACGCAGCGTGACCAGCTTGGCCGGATTCGCCATAGCCAACGGCATCTGCTGGGCATCATCGAGGACCTGCTGGACCTCTCACGGCTCGAGCACGGGAAGCCGGCGGACATCGAGCTGGGCCCGGTGCCGATCCACGACACGTTAGGCAACCTGGAGCCGCTCATCGCGCCGCAGCTCAAGGCCCGGAACCTGTCGTACATCTACAACCCGGCCGAGGGCGGCCTCATCGCGTACGGGAACCGGGCCCGTATCGAGCAGATCGTGCTCAACCTGCTCTCGAACGCCATCAAGTACACTGCGCCGGGTGGACGCGTCGGGCTATCCTGTGGGCTTCACGGCGGTCAGGTGGAGGTTCGCGTGAGCGACACGGGCCACGGGATCCCGCGTGAGAAAATGGATTCGATCTTCGAGCCGTTCACACGGCTGGAGATGGACCTCACGCGGACGACGGAGGGGACAGGGCTTGGTCTCGCGATCAGTCGGCAACTTGCCCGGGCGATGATGGGCGACCTCACTGCCCGGAGCGAGATCGGGCGGGGCTCGATCTTCACCCTCACGCTGCCCATCAACGCTCCCGTGATTGCCGACCAGCCGCCGCCGATTACCCCGTCGTCCTCCATGATTGCCGTGCCGCGCGACGCCATCCCGCTCCATCGCGTCCGCATGTAGCTCGGGAGGGGCGACGGGCGACGGCAAAAGACGCGGCGATTGGGTCGTTTTTCCAGTCGGCGGCACATTCGGCTCCACAGTTTTCTGACAGACGGGGCCTCGACGTCGATGAGGCCCCGGGGCCCGTCGCGCTGTACATTGACAGGGTCCTGCCGGCGCCGCGCGGCGGGCGACGACTTCAACCATTCGGTCCGTGCTGGCAGGGATGCGCCGGTTACGCGCGACGATTGCGGTGGTGGTGTGTACGTTCACCGCCGCGTCGGTTGCCGCCTATCAGGTCTATAACGCCGTGTGCGCGCAGGAATCGGCTGCCCAGCGCGCGTTGCTGTCGCACGCGCGGTTTGCGGCGTGGACGTTCGCGCGCGAGGCCAACGGTGAGCTGGAGCGCGCTGCGCGTCGTGTGCTGGCGCCTACGGTTGCGTTCGCAAGTGATCCCGGCACGGAATCGGCGCCTTCGGTGCTGGTGGCAGAGGGCATCCAGGCCGCGCGCCGCTGTGCCTGCGTGGCGGTGCCGGATGTTCGCTTCACGTTTGCGATCGACCTCGCGCGCGGTGAGGTGGTCGTCGGAGCGGTCGGTGATGAAATGCCCGAGACCCCGAATGCCGAGATCAAGCGCAGTGTGATCCGGACGGTTCGTGATGGTCTCGCCGCCGGTGGTGTGACGGGAGACCCGGTGATTGCTCGCCTGCCTAGCGACGGCACGATCGCGATCGCCTTCATGTTCGCCGGGCCCACGGGCGCGTATCGGGGCGGCGAGCCACGTGCCGCGTATGGCTACGCATTCGACGTGGGGTCGGCGGGCCGGTCGGTATTCCCCGCGGTGCTGGCATCGCATGCGCTGCTTCCGCCTACCGGATCGGCGGCGCTGCCCGCGGACTCGGCCCTCACGCTCTCGGTGGCCGGCCCGGACGAGCGGGTGATCTTCCGGTCGGCGGCGACGCGCGGGCTCCGTCCGGCCGCCACGTTAGGCATGACCGGCGCCTTCGACGGCTTTGCGGTGCGGGTGGCGATGCGCCCCGCGTTCGCGGCGCGCGTGGCCGGGGGGACCTGGACGTGGAACCGGTCGCAGCTCGTGCTCGGCCTCATCACGCTGAGTGCCGGGCTCGTGATCGTGTCACTCCTGCAACTGCATCGTGAGCGACAGCTCGCGCGCGTGAAGAGCGAGCTCGTGTCAGGCGTGTCGCACGAGCTCCGGACGCCGCTGGCGCAGATCCGGATGTTCGCCGAGATGCTGCGGCTCGGCTGGGTGCGCAGTGACGACGAGCGACAGCGGTCGGTCGCGATCATTGACCAGGAGGCGCGTCGCCTGACGCACCTTGTCGAGAACATCCTCCAGTTCTCCAGAGCCGAGCGGTCGTCGCCGCGGCTATCGCTCGTGCGACTGGAGCTGGCAGCGCTCGTGGACGAGGTCGTGGACAGCTTCGCGCCGCTGGCGGGCTCGCGCGGGGTAACCGTACGCACGGCGCACTCAGGTCATGCCGTGGCGCTCGCCGATCGGGACGCGCTACGCCAAGTGCTGCTGAACCTTCTGGACAATGCGGTGAAGTACGGCCCGGCGGGCCAGACGATCACGGCGGGAACGCGCGTCGATGGTGGCGGGCGCGTACAACTCTGGGTGGACGATCAGGGCACCGGAATCGCGGCGCGCGACAAGGCGCGTGTGTGGGAGCCGTTCCGGCGGCTCGACCGCGCGGTGGAGGCGGGAATTTCGGGCAACGGCATCGGACTGGCGGTCGTGCGCGAGCTGGTGAGCGCGCAGGGCGGGACGGTGGCCGTGCATGATGCGCCGGGTGGAGGCGCGAGCTTCGTCGTGACGCTGCGAGCGTCAGCCGAGGCGTCTCGTGCCCACGCTGACGTCCGGCCTAACGAGTCCGACGGCTTTGTCGACGCGACCCCGCGCGAGCACTCGCTGTCATGAAGCGAATTCTGATCGTCGAGGACAACGCCGACCTCGCGTTCGGGCTTCGCAACAGTCTCGAGATCGCGTCGTACGAGGTGGTCGTGGCGAACGATGGGCCGTCGGGGTTGCGGGAGGCGCGCACCGTTTCGCCCGATCTTATCATTCTCGACCTCATGCTGCCGGGCATGGACGGCTATCGCGTACTGCGCGCGGTTCGCGAGGGTGGCTCGCAGGTGCCGGTGCTGATCCTGACGGCACGGGGCGAGGAAGCGGACAAGGTCACGGGGTTCCGCCTTGGCGCCGATGACTACGTGACGAAGCCGTTCGGTGTCCTCGAGTTGGTGGCTCGCGTGGAGGCGGTGCTTCGGCGTGCGTCGGCCTCGTCGAGTCCGAAAGCGACGCCGGCGGACGCCTCGCGGTTTGGGGACATCGAGATCCAACCGGTGGCGCGGGTGGTGAGGAAGAACGGCCGGCCGGTCGAGCTATCGCCGAAGGAGTACGAGCTGCTGCTCGCGCTCGTGCAGCGCCCGGGGCAGGTGATCTCGCGGGCGGAGCTGCTCAAGACAGTATGGGGGTACCACGCATCGGTCGTGAGCCGGACGATCGACACGCACATCGCCGAGCTGCGCCGGAAGCTCGAGCCGGATCCGGCATCGCCACGGCACATCACCACTGTTTGGAAGACGGGGTATCGGTTTTTGCCGTAGCGACTGGCGGGGACGGGCGACGGACCATGGGCGACGGGGAACGGCCGCTGGATGCTGGCTGCTCGTGCTGGCTGCTGACTGACACCGCGGCGAGTCCCGGATTCGGGATGGCGGTCATCCCGGCGTTGGGAATTCCTGGGACATGTCGGCTTCCACGCGGCGAACGTAACTCGCGTGCCTGCTAGGCGTTAGGCGGCGATTCCGGCTCTGGCACCGGGCTCGCAAAGCACGCGAGCCGCCGCCCGCGATTCCCGATTCCCGATTCCCGATTCCCGATTCCCGATGTTCCGCTACGCGCTCCGCACACTCGCGAAGAGTCCAGCGTGGACGGCTGCTGCGGTCGCGTGCCTCGCGATCGGCATTGGCGCGAACACGACCGTGTACACGGCCATGCGGGCGATTGCCATAGAGCCCGTCCCAACGCCCAACAGTGATCGCCTCGTGATGATGTCGGAGGTGAAGCCGCGGGACCCCGACGACGCCGACTTCGATCAGATCGCGCCCGCCAATCTCGTGGACTGGATGCAGCAAACGCGAACGCTCGAGCATGTTGCCGCGTTCGCGTGGTGGGATGTGAACATCACTGGCATCAACGAACCGGAGCGCGTCACGGGGTTTCAGGTGACGCCCGGGTTCTTCCGCACGCTCGGCGAGCGGCCAGTGCTTGGGCGTGCGTTCACCGACGATGAAGAACGTGAGGGCAACACTGACCGCGTCATTCTCAGCCATCCCCTATGGATCCGGCGGTTCGGCGGCGATTCCGGGGTCATCGGGCGAACGGTGCAGCTCAATGGGATGAAGCACACGATCGTCGGCGTGATGGGCAAGGATTTCATCTTCCCACCCGGCGCCGAGCTCTGGAAAGCGTTCGCGCTCGACGGGGCGATCGCGGCTGATCGCGACGGACGATCGTTGAGTGCAATCGGTCGAATACGGCCTACGTCCACGCTCGCGGAAGCGCGCGCCGAGGCCCGTGCCATCGCTCGACGGCTCGAGCTGCAGTATCCCGAGATGAACGGGAAGTGGGGCATGAAGGTCGAGCCGGCGCAGGTGTTCTACGGGCGCCATCCGCGACCGTACATGGTCGTGATGCTGGCGTCGGTGGCCCTGGTGCTGCTCATCGGGTGCGCGAACGTCGCCAACCTGTTGTTGGCGCGGGCGACGACGCGCGGGCGCGAGCTCGCGGTGCGCGTCGCGTTAGGCGCGCGACGCAGCGATCTCGTGCGGCAGATGCTCGCCGAGAGCCTGGTGATCGCGCTGCTTGGGGGCGCGCTGGGTACGCTGCTGGCTCTGTGGGGCGTGAAGCTCATGCGAGAGACGCTGCCGGCGGACCTGGTGCGCTTCAACCCGGGGTGGACCCGCATCACGATGAACGGACACGCGCTGCTGTTCACCGTGGCCGTGTCGATCGCGACCGCGGTGGTGGTGGGTATCGTTCCGGCGCTCATCGCGTCTCGTGCGGACCCGCAGCAGGCACTCAAGGACAGTGGGCGCACTGCGAGCGGTAGCGGCGGGCGTCTCCGTCTGCGGAGCGTCCTGGTGGTGGGGGAGGTTGCGCTCGCGCTGATGCTGCTGTTCGGGACCGGGCTCATGGTGCGCAGCTTCATCGGCCTCGTCGAGACCGGCCAGGGGTACACGATCGAGCAGGCGCTCACGATGCAGCTGACGCTGCCCGATGCGCGATACAAGTCCGATAACGACCGCGCGCAGTTCTACTCCAGGCTTCTGGATCGGGTGCGAGAGCTGCCCGGGGTCGGCGCGGCCAGTCTGATCAACGAGCTCCCGCCGTCGTGGAACGATGTCTCCAATCGATTCATTCTCGAAGGCGAGGCGAAACCGCAGCGCGGTGACCCGGCACACCAGGAGCGGATGCACCTGGTGTGGGATGGGTATTTCGCAGCCATGGGTATCCCCGTTAGGCGCGGCCGCGATTTCGATCGGCACGACGACACGGCGCACCCATCGGTAGCGATCGTCAGTGAGGCCTTCGCCCGCAAATACTGGCCCGGTCAGGACGCCGTGGGCAAGCGGATCTCGATGCTCGCCGACTCGATGTACCTAACGACGGTGGTTGGTGTGGTCGCTGACGTGCGGCACAACCCGAACATCGGGCGCGCGATGCTTGCTCCGGTCGTGTACGTCTCGGCGGCTCAGGGGTCTTGGTATACGATGACGCTCATCGTGCGAACGGCAGCGAGTCCGCTCGCGGTGACCGCGGATGTGCAGCGTGTGATCGCGTCGCTCGATCCGTCGCTGGCGCCCGGCAACGTTCAGACGCTCGAGCGGATGCTGTGGTCGTCCCTGTCACCGCAGCGGATCACGGCCGCGATGCTGAGCGTGTTCGCCGGCATCGCGCTGGTGTTGGCGGTGATCGGCATCTACGGTGTCATCTCGTACACGGTCAACCAGCGCACACACGAGATTGGAATCCGCATGGCGCTCGGCGCGCAGCGGTCGGACGTGATCGGACGCGTGCTCCGTCAGGGCGTGGTGTTGGCCGCTCTTGGTATCGCGATCGGAGCGGTTGGTTCGTTCGCGATGGCGCGTGGGATGACGGTCTTGCTCCACGAGGTGAGTCCGACGGATCCGCTGACGTTCGTCGCGGTGGCGGTGATACTCGCGGCGGTCGCTCTGCTGGGCAGCTGGTTGCCAGCGCGGCGGGCGGCGGCGGTAGATCCGGTGGTCGCGCTGAGGAATTCGTGAAAAAACCGGCGACAGGCGACAGGCGGCTGGCGACGGAAGAAGCGGAATAACGACCAGGCGGCTGGATGCTTCTCAACGACATTCGATTCGCCGTGCGCGCGCTCAGGCGCAGCCGGACGTTCACGCTCACGGCGCTCGCCACCCTGGCGCTCGGGATCAGCGTGAATACCGCGATCTTCAGCGTCATTGACTCGGTGCTGCTCACGCCGCCGCCGTTCGACCATCCCGAGCGCATCGTCACGATCGAGGGGGAGAACAAGGCGCAGGGGCTCGGGGGCGCAAGCCTCGCGTACCCCGACGTGCTCGACTGGCGTGCCGACGCGAAGGCGTTCGACGAGATCGCGATCTACCGCAATCAGACGTTCAACGTCGCCGGTGACGACCGGGCCGAGCGCGCGAGTGGGGCGCGGGTGTCGGTCAATTATTTCCGGGTGTTCGGGGTCACGCCACAGCTTGGGCGCACGTTCCTGCCGGAAGAGGAAACGTTAGGCAGGGAGCGTGTGCTCGTGCTGAGCGACGCGTACTGGCGGCGCCGGTTCGCGGCGTCCCCGGCGATCATCGGCCAACAGCTGTTGATCAATGGATGGCAGTACACAGTCGTGGGGGTGATGCCCAAAGGGTTCGCCTATCCGCCGAGCGCCGAGGCGTGGTCGCCGTTCGCGGCGGATTCGCAGGCGATGCATCGGGGGAGTCGATTCATTCGCGGCGTGGGCCGGCTGTCGGCCGCGGCGACGATCGAGCAAGGCACTACGGAGCTCAACGCCATCTCGAAGCGGCTCGAGCAAACGTATCCCGGGTCGAACACCGGGTGGCGCGCCACCGCGCGGCCCATTGAGGACGCGGTGGTCGGGCGAGCGCCGGCGATCCTCTACACGTTCCTCGGCGCGGTGGGGTTCGTGCTACTCATCGCGTGCGCGAACGTCGCGAACCTGCTGTTGGCTCGCGCGTCCGGGAGGGCACGCGAGGTCGCCGTGCGGAAGGCGCTCGGGGCATCGAGCTGGGTCCTGACCCGGCAGCTACTCACCGAGAGCATTGTGCTCGCGGTGGGCGGTGCGACGCTGGGTGTACTGCTCTCGCTATGGGAAGTTCGTCTGCTCAAGTCCGTGGTGCCTGTTCCGCTTCCGCCCTGGTTATCGATCGATGTGAGTGGACGTGCACTCGCGTTCACCGTGGTGCTGGCTGTGGTGACGGGAGTGATTGCCGGGATCGTGCCGGCGCTCAAGCTGGCACGCGGTAGCGTACGCGAGTCGCTGGCGACCGGTGTGCGCGGCTCGGGGTCCATGCGCCGGAGTCGGACGCAGCGTGGTCTGGTGGTCGCCGAGGTCGCACTCGCGGTCGTCCTGTTAGCTGGTGCCGGTCTGCTGCTCACCAGTCTCGCTCGGTTGCAGGCGGTTTCGCCCGGCTTCTCGGCCGATGGCGTGCTCGCCGCTCGCCTAACGCTTTCCGGTCCAACGTATCAGGACCGCGCCGCGATGGTGCGGTTCTACGACAATGTGCTGACCCGACTACGAGCGACGCCTGGCGTAGTGGCTGCGGGCGCGGCCGGGGCGTTGCCGCTCAGCGGATCGGCCAACACGTCGAGCTTCCAGATCCCGGGACGACCTGCGCAACCCAATGGTCAGGGTCCGACGTCGCGGTGGGAGCGGGTGACGCCCGACTACTTCCGAGCGCTGGGGATTCCGCTCAAGTCGGGGCGGGAGTTCAACGCCCGTGATGACGCGAATGCGCCGACCGTGGTCGTCGTGACGGAGTCGTGGGCGCGCACGTTTTTCCCGGGTGAGCGAAACGTCGTTGGCCAGGTCCTGGGACAGGGCGGGTCGGAGAAGCAGCAGACGATCGTCGGAGTTGTGGGCGATGTGCACCAGGACGGCCTCGACGCGCCGGTGCAGCCGACGATGTATCTCGCCTATGCGCAGGCGCCGGATGGCGGTATGACGGTGGTTGTTCACTCGTCAGGCGATGCGGCGTCGCTGACGGGCGCGGTGCGCGATGCCGTACACGCCGTCGATGCGACGATTCCCGTCTATGACGTGTCGACAATGCAGGAGCAGGTGTCTCGCTCGATCCTGACGCAGCGGTTGAGCGGATCGATGATCGGTGTGTTCGCGCTCATGGCGCTCGTCTTGGCGACGGTGGGCGTGTACGGGCTCATCGCGTACTCGGTCGCGGAGCGCCAGCACGAGATCGGGATTCGACTCGCGTTGGGAGCGCAGGGGCAGGATGTGAGCCGTCTCGTGGTGGGTCAGGGTGTGCGATTGACGCTCACGGGGGTTGCGATCGGCATCGTCGGCGCAACGCTGGTTGGCCGGAGTTTGCGCAGTCTGTTGTATGGCGTGGGTGCCATCCACGTTCCGACGTTGGTCGTCGTTTCGGCGATACTGTTATCGTTGGCGGTGGTTGCGAGTTGGATTCCGGCAAGGCGTGCTGCCCGCACCGACCTGCTTGGGGCGTTGCGCGGAGAATAGTGAATCAACCACAGCGGTCACGGAGGACACGGAGAACTGCTGCGGCTCTCCGTGTCTCCGTGACCGCTGTGGTCCATTTCGCTGGACGCTCGCGAGAAGCCGGACGTAGACTCATACCATGTCCCCGAACCAGCCCGTTGCGCCGCAGGTTCTGATCGCCGACGACCAGCCAGCCGTCCTCGATGCTTTGCGGCTATTGCTCAAGGAGGAGGGCTTGCGTGTGGTCACGGCGGCGCGGCCTGTGGAGATTCTCAAGGCCGTGGAGTCGCACGCGCTCGACGCGGTCGTCATGGATCTCAACTACGCGCGCGACACGACGTCGGGTAAAGAAGGCCTCGACGTCCTCGGCCGCGTGCGCGCGCTCGACGCGACGCTCCCGATCATCGTCATGACTGCGTATGGGAGTGTCCAGGGCGCGGTCGAGGCCATGCGGCGCGGCGCGGCGGACTACATCGAGAAGCCGTGGGACGACGAGCGGCTCGTCGCCATCCTCCGCACGCAGATCGAGCTCTCGCGTGCTCGGCGCACGAACGAGCGGCTCGCCACCGAAAACAGACGCCTCGCGCCTAACGTCCCAGCGCTGGTTGCCGGGTCGCGGGCGATGCAGCCGGTGCTCGAGCTCATCGACCGGGTTGCGGCGTCCGACGCGAACGTACTCATCACCGGCGAGCACGGAACAGGGAAGGAAGTCGTCGCCCAGCGCCTGCACGCGGCGTCGAACCGCGCGTCCCGGCCGCTCATCACCGTCAACGCCGGCGGACTCTCCGAGGGCGTGGCGGAGAGCGAGCTGTTCGGGCACGTGAAGGGGGCGTTCACTGACGCGAAGACGGACCGGGTCGGATGCTTCGAGCTCGCCGACGGAGGGACGCTGTTCCTCGACGAGATCGCGAACATGGCGGCAAAGCTCCAGTCGAAGCTCCTGCGCGTGCTGCAGACCGGGGAGTTTCAGCGTGTGGGGTCGTCGCGTACGCTGCGCGCGGACGTTCGCGTTCTCGCCGCGACGAACGCGGACATCAAGGCCGAGATCGCGGGCGGTCGCTTTCGCGAGGACCTGCTGTATCGGCTGAACACCGTGGAAATTCGGCTACCACCGCTCCGCGACCGCCGCGATGACATCCCCCGGCTCGCCGCGCACTTCCTCGGGGACTACTCGGCGCGGTACCGCAAGACGCTGCACGGTTTCGAGGACGATGCCACCGTGGCCATGCAGGCCCACGGCTGGCCGGGCAACGTCCGCGAGCTGCAGCACGCAGTCGAACGGGCAGTCCTCATGGCGCGCAGCGGTTTCATCACGAGCGACGACCTCGGTCTCCGTGCGAGCGCGCCGGGAAGTGCGGCCGACCTGTCGGGCATGACGATGGATGACGCCGAGAAGTACATCATTCAGCAGGCGCTGGCGCGGAACGGC
>Ga0310811_10001546_pt1 | contig 28699 bp, 24 predicted proteins | sample YCmetagenome_FD_207642 | JGI IMG/M metagenome (GOLD analysis project Ga0310811, IMG submission 207642) | Soil microbial communities from experimental microcosm in Duke University, North Carolina, United States - YC | ecosystem: Engineered > Artificial ecosystem > Soil microcosm > Unclassified ... | reverse complement strand
GTGATGCCAAAATTTTATCCACGCGGGCGCCGGCCGGCCCCGCCGCCGCCGCTTGCGCAGGTACGTGGCGCTGGGCCACAGCACCTTGAGCGAGTGGCGCACCGCGTTCATGCTGCCTGTGAACAGCGAGTGCTTGACGTGCGGCGCGTGTTGCGCCCGCCGCAGGCCGTCGGGGGGCGTCACGACGGACGGCATCGCGACCGCCGCTGGCACCGCGGCAGGGAGGTCGCGCAACCGCTCGTAGGCCTCGTTGTAGAGCTGCAGTTGCCGCTGCGCCTTCTCGCGCAGCCGCTCGTTGCCGGCGAAGCGATCGGGGTGCCACACCTTGACGAGGTCCCGATACGCCGTCTTCACCTCGTCCGGGGTGGCACCCGGGGCGAGGCCGAGCACGCCATAGGCCTGCGTGGTGTCGAGCGTCATGACGGTCGGATTCCCCCTGGTCGGCCCGATCGCAAGTCTCGTACCGCCTTCAGCCCGTTATGGCTTCCACGTCCCATTCGCGACTGCTGGTACGAACGCCTCGAGCCCCGGGGGCGGGAACGCCAACGTCTTCCCCTGCTCGGCGCTCTGGTATGCGGTCATCAGCATCTTGACGACCTCGAGGCCGTCGTCGAAGGTGAGCTTGGGAGATTCCTTGCCGAGGAAGACGCGCACGAAATGCCGGTCCTCCCCCTCGTAGCCGTACGCGGCCGCCTCGCTCGGTACTACCGGCATCAGACCAACTTCGGCGTTCTGCTTTTCCACCAGATCTTCTCCGGTTTTCCCGCGCACTTCGCGGCTGAAGAAGAGCTTGATCCCGCTGTCGAGTGTGTTCCAGGACATCGAGTACTCGGGGCCGAGCAGCTCGGCCGAGAGCCGGAGGCCGGCGCCGACAAAGCTCCACGACGTGGTCGCCTCGCCCAGTACTTTGTGGCCGTCGGCGGTCTCGAACTCGATCAGCACGCTCGCGAAATCCTCGGACGGGTGGGCGGCGTAATCCACCTCCTTCCCCATCATTTTGGTGAGCCGTTTGGCATAATCGGGACGGGTCCACTTGAGGCTCGCGATGTGTCCCGTGATCCGCACCGGCTCGACCGTCGACAGGGGCTCCCCCGGTTGCGTCAACAGGTGGCGCACGACCAGGGCCGAGTGGCACATCATGTCGTTCAAGACGCCGCCGCCCTGCAGGTCACCTCTCCAGAACCAGGGCATGTGGGGTCCCGAATGCTCTTCGGCGGCGCGGGCGAGGTAAGGGCGGCCCGTGAGCGCGGCGCCGCGCGCCCACAGGATGTTGCGCCCGTGCTCGACATGCGGCGAAAAGACCTGGTTCTCGAGGTAGCCGTGTTTCAGCTCGACGCTTTTCACGAGGGCGAGGACGCGCGTCGCCTCGGCAACGTTGCGGGCCAGCGGCTTCTCGCACGCGATGCCCGTGAGCGAGCCGCGGCCGCGCTGCAGCGCGTCGACCAGCGCCTCGACGTTCTCGATGCGCGCGTAGTTCGGCCCGGTGACCCAGACGGCGTCGATGGCCGGATCGGCGACGAGGTCGGTGATCGATGCGTAGGGCTTCGCCGCGCCGATGTCGAGCTGCCGCGCGAGCGTCGCCGCCGACTCGGCGTTCGCCCGGTTCGGGCTCCACACCCCGAGGACGTCGGCGTCGCGGATCGCCTGGAAGGCCTGCATGTGAAAGCGGGCGTTGAACCCGCTGCCGATGAACCCGACTCCCAGCCGTTTCTGAGTCACCCTCGTCCCCCTCGAGGTTAGGAGCCCCGGATGTGGCCCGGGGTCGGTCTACGCGTGGTCAGTCTACGCTAGTCCGTGTATCGCACACCGAGTTTCGCGAGCTGCTCCGGCGGACACCCCTGCCAATCGGCAACGTAGACGTTGCCCTTGTACTGCAGATCGGCGACGCCCATCTGGCTCGACCAGAAGCCCGACGCCGTGAAGTCGCGGAAGTGGTTGAAGAATTCCACGCCGTGGTGCAGGCCCGCCGGCGCGCGCTCGGGCCAGGCGATCGCGTCGAGCACCTCGCTGCGCTGGACGGGGCCGGCACCCAGAAAGTCGGTCGCGAAGCGGCGATGGCACTCCGTGTCGAGCCAGGCGAGTCCGCCGCGCATCCACAGCTGGTTTTCAGGATAGCTGACGAGGATGAAGTCCATGAACTCCGGGACGGCGGCATCCGTGGCCCCGCCGGAGTGCGCGTCCTTGGGAATGACGAGGTCCACGAGCACGCGCACCGTCTGCCACTCGTGCGGCGAGAAGAATTGCGGCGTATACGTCCGGGCCGGCGTCGCGAGCAGCTCGCGCACGAAGCGCGCCCCATTCGCCGCCGCGGCGGGGGGAAGGGGAAGCCTCCCCACGAACGGTGCGACGGCGAGCAGCTCTACGGCTTCGCGTCGCTTCATAGTGCCCCCTGTTTCATCTGCTTGCTGATGTACTCCCCCGTCCGCATCGACAGGGCGAGAATCGTCCAGGTGGGATTCTTGTCCGCCTGCGACACGAAGGGGCCGCCGTCGGCGATGAACAGGTTCTTCACGTCCCACGCCTGGCACTGCGAATTCAGCACCGAGCTCTTGGCGTCCGTACCCATCCGCGCCCCGCCGAGCTCGTGAATGATGCGTCCCCCGGGGGCGATGCCGTAGTCCTGCTCCGGGCCCGGCTTCTTCCACAGGAGCGTCCCGCCCATTTCGTGGATCAGCGCCTCGAAGGTGTCGTGCATGTGCTTGACCTGCTTGATCTCGTGATCCGACCACTTCCAGTGGAACCGCAGCACCGGAATGCCCCAGCGGTCGACGGTGTCGGGATCGATTTCGCAGTAGCTCTGGTCGTTGGGGATCATCTCGCCGCGCCCCGAGAAACCGATGACGGAGCCGTAGTAGCGGCGGTACAGGTTCTTGAGATCCGCGCCGTAGCCGCCGCCCTTGGGATAGTTCTGAATGCCGCCCCCGAACCCGTAGGAGGGCATCTCGCGGCCACCCCAGACCTCGATGTGATAGCCCCGCGGGAAGTCGAGCTTCTTGTTGTCGAGCCACCACGGCATGTAGAGGTGCATTCCCCCGACGCCGTCTTCGTTGTGGGGGATCCCGTCGGTGAGCGTCGGGATGAACCCCCCCATGTCGGTGCCCGTCGTGTCGGTGATGTACTTCCCGACGGTGCCGCTCGTGTTGGCGAGACCCTGCGGGAATTTGGACGAGGTGGAATTGAGCAGCAGCCGCGCCGACTCGAGCGCGCTCGCCGCCAGCACCACGACGCGGGCCGCGACGTGGAGATCCTGCCCCGTGGTCTTGTCGATATACGACACGCCGCTCGCGAGCCCGCGGTCGTTGAGCGTCACCTCGCGCGCCATCGCATTGGGGATGATGGTGAGCTTCCCGGTCGCGAGCGCCGGCCGGAGCAGCACGGCCGGAGAGGAAAAGTTCGAGTTGCTGCGGCAGCCCCGGCCGCATTGCCCGCAGTAGTGACAGGCGGGACGACCGTTCAGCGGCCGCGTGATGATCGAGAGCCGGGAGGGGATGCACGTGACGTTGAGTCGGTCCGCCGCCTGCTTCACGACCAGCTCGTAGCAGCGCGGCCGTGGCGGCGGCTGGAAGATGCCGTTGGGCTCGTTGGGAAGGTTCTCATTCGATCCGAAGAGACCAATCAGACGGTCGATGCGGTCGTAGTACGGCTTGACGTCATCGTAGGTGATCGGCCAGTCGTCGCCCAGGCCGTCGATGCTCTTGCGCCTGAAATCGTAGGGCCCGAAGCGCAGCGAAATGCGGCCCCAATGGTTGGTGCGGCCGCCGAGCATCCGGGAGCGCCACCAATCGAACCGCGAGCCGGGCGCCTTGGTATATGGCTCCCCCTCGATCTCGAACCCGCCGATGGACCCGTCGAACTCCCCGAACTCGTGATCCTTGGTGGCGGCGCCGCGGCGCGGGGACTGATACGTCCATTCCAGCATGCGCGAGTTTTCGGTGGAGTACCACAGCGGGCCGGCTTCGAGCAGCACGACGTTGGCGCCGGCCTGCGTGAGGGTGTGGGCAGCCATCCCGCCACCAGCGCCCGACCCGACGATGCAGACGTCGTAGGGAGATTGTCGCGAGAGAAAGGGCATGGGACCTCGAAAAAAAGGCGTACTCGGTAATCGGTCGTCGGTTGTCGGTCAATGCGCGGCACTAATGATGGCGTGCGCAAGGCGGATCGGCTACCGGACCAGGACTACTGATAACCGATGACCGATGACGCCTTATTCGTCCAGCGCCGTGCGGATCTTCTCGGCAAGCTCGGCCAGCGCGAACGGCTTCTGCAGATAGCTGCGGCCGTCCAGGGAGAAGCCGAGGGCCGGGTCCTGCGCCTCGGGATAGCCGGACATGAACACGACGCGCGTCTCCGGCCGGTGGGCGGTGAGGCGGTCGGCCAGCTGGGGCCCGGAGAGGCCGGGCATCACGACGTCGGTGAGCAACAGGTCGATCCGCCCGGGGTGCTTCTCCACGAGCGCGAGCGCCTCCTCGGCGTTGCGCACCACCAGCACCTCGTAGCCCAGCCGCGGCAGCCCCTTCGACACGACGGTGCGCACCTGGTCGTCATCCTCCACCACGAGGATGACTTCGCCACCCGAGCGGGCGGGGCTCTGCATTTCCATCCCCTCGTCGCGCGGCACGACCGCCGGAGCAGCGGGCAGCGAAATCGTGAAGGTAGTGCCCCGATTCAGCTCGCTCTGCACGTCGATCTGGCCGCCGCTCTGTTTGACGATGCCGAAGACGGTGGAGAGCCCGAGCCCGCTCCCTTCGCCCTGCGGTTTGGTCGTGAAGAACGGATCGAAAATGAGAGGCAGCACCTTGGGGTCGATACCCGTACCGGTGTCGTTGACGACGAGCTGCACGCGGCGGCCGGTGCCGTTCGAGCTCTCCGGCGCACCGTCCGTGGCGGTGGTGCGGATCCCCAACGCTCCTCCGTTGGGCATCGCATCGCGCGCGTTGAGGGCGAGGTTCATCACCACCTGGAGCATGTGGCCGGGATCGACCAGGACGTCGGGCGCTTTGGGGTCGAGCGCCAGCTTGAGCTCGATGTTCTCCGGCATCAGCCGGCGCAGCATGCCGCTCGCCTCGCCCAGCAGCAGGTTGAGGCTCACCGGCACCGGTTGCAGCATCTGGCGCCTGCTGTAGGCGAGAATCTGCTGGGTCAATTCGGCGGCGCGGAACACCGCCCGGCGAATCTGTGCCACGTCTTCACGCGACGTGGGGGAGAGCCGCTGGTCCTGCAGCACCAGCTCGGTATATCCGCTGATCGCCATCATCAGGTTGTTGAAGTCGTGCGCGATGCCGCCCGCCAGGCGTCCCAGCGCTTCCATCTTCTGCGCGTGCAACAGCTGCTCCTGGCTCTCGCGCAATGCCTCTTCCATGGCGCGCCGCTCGGTGAGGTCCCGCAGGTTGAGCACGATGCCGCCCAGCGCCGAATCGGCGAGCAGGTTCGTAGCGACGACCTCGAGGAACCGCGGCGGGGTCCCGGGGGCGCCGCTGAGCTGCAGCTCCTGTACCCGGGGCCGGCCCGGCTCGCGCTGCGTGGCCTCGAGCAACACCAGCATCGCCGGGCGAACGTCGGGCGGCAGCGCAGACAGCACCGAGTCGCCCAACCCGCCCGACGGGACGCCGAGCACACGGTCGACGTTGGGAGAGGCGTAGCTGATCGCCCCGGTGGGGGACACGACGAGGATCGCGTCCTCGCCGTTCAGGATCAACGCGCGCCAGCGCGCCTCGCTCGCAGCCAGGGTGCGGCGCTCGGTGGTGAGTGCTTGCGTCTCGGTGCGCTGCCGCGCGGCACGTCCCAGCAGCAGCCACACGAGTCCCATCGCGAACAGCACGGAGACGAGTGAGGCGAGATTAGCCCGGTTGATCGCACGCTTGCCGGCAGTGGCGAAATTTGACCGTGCGGTGGCGAGGGAGATGCGAAGGTCCTCGAAGGCCTGGTCGACCGTGTCGGCCACGACGAGCGCTTCGCGCCGCTGGCGATCGATCAGGGAGAACATCTCGTCGACGGCGGTGAGATAACGGCTGACGTCGATCTCCACCTGTTGCAGCCCCGTCGGCGGCGGCCCGTTCGTCGAGCGCTGGCTCGCGGGGACCGGACCTGGCTGCGCGGTCCATTGCCGCAGGTCGCTCAGAATGTTTCGCAGTTTCTCCTGGCTCACCGGGATGTCGTTCTTGTGCTCCATGCTGATCACGCCGGTGCGTGCCTCCCACTCGCGCGCATTCAGCAGGTTGACGAATCCCTCCATCTCGGCGAGGTGCACCTGAACGCGCTGGTTGCGGGCGACCACGAGCTGCAGCGAGTAGATCAGGGCGGCGGCGGCGAGACCGATCAGTACGACGGTGACGGTGCTGCGGAACGGGGCGCGCAGCACCGCCGGCGACGCCGCCAGCGTCGGGGGTGTCCAGCGCCGGCTGCCGCGCTGGTCATCGGGCAGTGGGGTGAGTCGGCGATCGGCCATGGGGGGTCCAGCAGGAATGATCGCACCTCGCCATCATCCCGTCCACGGTGGCGAAAGGCGGTCGTGTTGCGGCGGTGCCGCACCTTGCTGCCGTCGATTCGGGACGTCATCCTACTCGCGTGACTTCACGTCGCGACTTCCTCGCACAAACCGCTGCCGGCGTGTGGGCCGCCCGCTTCCCGCGCCCGATCCTGCATCCTCTCCCCGACGACCTCACACTGTCGAACGATATGGTGTCCGCCTCCTGGTCGGTGAGCGACGGGAGCCTCAAGGCGGTGCGCGTCGTCGACCGGGTGACGAGCGCCGCACTGGCGCTGCCGCCAGACGTGTTCTCCCTGCTATTGCAGGACGGCACGGTGATCGGCGCGAGCGCCCTCGTGGTGCGATCCGCTCCGCGGATCGAGACGCTGCCCGCCGATCCCGGGGCGGCGCGTGTGTCGGAGCGCGTCCCTGGGAGACAAGTCGTTGCGGAGCTGGCGGATGGTGCCGGCCGATTCCGGGCCACGTGGCGCGCGATACTGCGTGACGGCTCAGGCTACGTGCGCCAGGAGGTCGAGCTGGCGAGCGCCAGCGCCCCGGTGGCGATCGCGGAGATCCACCTGCTCGATCTCGAGCTCCCGCAGGCTGTGGTGGCCGGCACCGTACGCGGATCACCGATCGTCGGCGGTGGCTGGTTCGCGGGATTCGAGCACCCGCTCGCGCAGTCCCGCGTCGAGGAGCGCCGGGCGCGAGCGTGGCTCGATCGCGAGCTGCCGCTCAGGCCCGGCGCTCCGCTCGTCTGCTCCGCCGTGATCGGGGCCGTGGGCCCGGGAAGCGTGCGGCGCGTCTTTCTGGAGTACCTGGAGCGCGAGCGGGCGCATCCGTATCGCCCCTTCCTGCACTACAACTCGTGGTACGACCTCGGCTACTTCTCCAAGTTCGACGAAGCCGGGGCGCTGGCGGTGATTGCCGCATTCGGCTACGAGCTGCACGATCGGCGTGGGGTGGTGCTCGACTCGTTCCTGTTCGACGACGGATGGGACGACCCACGGACGCTGTGGCATTTCCATGCAGGGTTTCCGCGCGGCTTCACGCCGCTGCGCAGGGCGGCGGCGCGCTACGGCGCCGCCCCGGGCGTCTGGATGTCGCCGTGGGGCGGGTATGGGAAGCCGAAGGAGGACCGCCTCGCCTACGGGCGTGCCCAGGGGTTCGAGACGAATGAAGGCGGCTTCGCCCTCAGCGGCCCGAAATACTTCGCGCGGTTCCGGGAAACCTGTCTATCGATGATCCGGGACTACGGCGTGAACCAGTTCAAGTTCGACGGGACGGGGAACGTCAGCCACGCGATTCCCGGAAGCGCGTTCGATTCCGACTTCGACGCCATGATCGCGTTGATCGCCGACCTGCGGACGGCGCGGTCTGATCTGTTCATCAATCTCACGACCGGGACCTACCCCTCACCCTTCTTTCTCCGCTACGCCGACTCGATCTGGCGCGGCGGCGAGGACCATGACTTCGCCGGGGTCGGCTCCGATCGGCAGCAGTGGATCACGTATCGAGACGCCGACACCTATCGCGGCATCGTGCGGCAGGGACCCCTCTTCCCCCTCAACTCGTTGATGCTGCACGGTCTCGTCTACGCGCGGCATGCGAACCGTCTGATGACCGACCCCGGGGGTGATTTCGCCTCCGAGATCCGCGCCTACTTCGGAACGGGAACGCAGCTACAGGAGATGTACGTGACGCCGTCGCTGTTGACTGCCGAGAACTGGAACACTCTGGCGGAGTCGGCCCGCTGGGCCCGGCAGCGCGCCGCGACGCTCGTGGATTCGCATTGGGTGGGCGGCGATCCCGCCGCCCTCCAGGTGTACGGGCATGCCGCATGGGGGGCGGGACGCGGGATTCTCGTGCTGCGCAATCCCAAAGACGAGCCGCAAACGATCGCCCTCGACGTGAGCGAGGCGCTGGAGCTGCCGGTAGGAGCGCCCCGGTCCTTCAGCGCGACGAGCCCGTGGGGCAGTGAGCACGACCGGCCGCCCGAGCAGCTCGCGGCCGGGACACCGCATTCGTTCCATCTGCGCCCGTTCGAAGTGCTCACGCTCGAGACGACGCCCTAAGGCTTGGCGAGCACCACCCCGACCGCACCCTTGGTCGCGTCGGCGAAGGCGTGCGTGACGAACGGGTAGTCGCCCGCTTCCGCGAGATGCAGCTCGAACACGGCGCCGCCTCCTACCGGCACATCGACCGTCTGCACGCCATTGAGCGTTGCCGTCGCCGATCCGTCCAGAAAGACCCGATCGAAGATGGCGCCCACCACGTGGAATGCCGAGATGCGATTCGGTCCGGCGTTCACGACGTAGAACCGTACCGGCTCTCCGGGCTTCACCCGCAGCGGCGCCGTGGCGTACTGCGCCGCGCGCCCGTTGAACGTCACGTAGTCGGGCGCCAGCCCGAGGAGTTTCTGCCAATCGAGTGCCAGCGTGTTGGAGTCCGCGCCAGCGACGTGCTGCGTATAGAACTCGCTCTGTACCAGCACGAACTCCCGGGCGGCCGGCCGAGGCTGTCGGGGGTCCACGATGATGGCGCCGTACATCCCGTTGGCGATGTGCATCGCCACGGGCGCCGTACCGCAGTGGTACAGGAACGCGCCGGGGACGCGGGCAATGAACCGATAGTGGAGCGAGTCGCCGGGGATCACGTTCACGTACACGCGATTGGGCGCCACTTCCGCCGCGTGAAAGTCCATGCTGTGAGGAATCGGGGCACGGTTGACGAGCGTGAAGTCGACGGTGTCCCCCTGCGTCACGCGGATGAACGGTCCCGGCACGCGGCCATCGAACGACCAGGCGTCGTAGGTGGCGCCGTGGGCGACCGCGATCTTGACGTGTCGGATCTCGATGCGCACGTGGCGCAGCGTCGCCGCCGTACGGGCCGGTGCCAACGCATCGACGGGGGCCGTGTCGGCGGCGCCGATTGCCGCCTCACCGTGCGAGACGTCGGCCGCCGGCGTGGCGGGAGGCGCGGCGGCGGGCGTGGCGCGTTCACCCCGGCACCCGGCCAGGATGGCGGCGCTCAGCGCTACTGCGGTCAGGCTTCGGGTCATGAACCGCCCTCCGATGGAGTCTCCGCCAAAATAACGGCAACGCGTATTCTTTCAGGCATGTGGGATTCCCGTCGTGTGCTGGTGCTGCTGCTGGGCATCTGGGGTTGCCGGCACGCCACTCCCTTTGCGGCACCAGCCCCTGCGGCATTGGGCCGTGCCGAATCGATCTATGCGGTCGTGTACGGTCTGAAAGACCGGATCGATATCGCGGAGCTGCGTGCCCTCCCCGAGTCCGGGTCGGCTCTGCGCCCCCGCTATCTGGCCGCCCGGGCCGAGCTCGTGCGGGCGCTGGCCATCGACTCTGCGACGGTGCGCGACACGACCGACGCCCGAGCCCAGTCGGTCATGCGCGCGACGCTCGCCGAGGACCTGACGGCCGAGCCGCAGCCGCCGGGGGGGGCGGCGCCCGTGGACGCCGCGCGGTGTCGCTACGATCCCCGCACCATCTCCGACACCGACTCGCTCGCCACGCGGCTGTACGACTGCTACGGCGCGGCGGCGCACGCCGTCGTCGTCGACGGCGATTCGCTCGAGCGGCTCACCGTGCTCGGCCTGCTCGGTGTCACCGACGACGCCGCGCGGCGGCGCCGGCTCTTCCTCGGCCTCGAGCCCTTGTGGCGCACCGTGAACGGAGGCGACGAGGATACCAGCCCCTGGCGCGAGCTGCTGCGGCGCCGCGCACGCGCCTGGGGGGCCGGACCCACACCCTTCGCCCGCCGGGTCACGGAGCTCGGCTTCAATCCCGACACGGTGGAAGCGTGGCTCGGGCGATTGCTGGAGGCGTGGCGCGCGACGCTACCCGATTCGAGTATCGAGCCGTGGGATCTCTATTACGCCATGGGAGCGACGAGCCGTCGGTTGTCCTCACGCATTCCGCGTGATTCGCTCCGCTCGCTCTCCGCGCGATTCTACCGGTCGCTCGGCGCCGACCTGACCGCCATCCGGGTGCGCGACGATCTCGATCCCCGCGCCGGCAAGGACCCCGTGACGTTCACCACCTTCGGCGCCCGCCCCGGGCGGGTGAACGGCACCTGGGACCCGGGAGAGCCGTGGATCTTCGCGTCGTACGCCGTGGGCGGCTTCGACAACCTCACCGAGCTGCTGCATGAGACGGGGCACGCCGTCCACATCGCCGCGATCCGCACCCGGCCAGCATTCAGCGATTGGCCGGACGCCGATCTGTTCACCGAGGCGATCGCCGATCTGGCGGACGGCGAGGCGTACGACGGGCGCTGGCAGTTGCGGTATCTGGGCGACTCGGCGGCGCCGGCCGACAACCGGCGCGCCGCCTACTTCGGCGTGATGCTGGATGCCTGCTGGTCGTTGTTCGAGGCGCGCATGCAGCGCGATCCATCGCTCGACCCCAACGCCGTGTGGACGGCCCTCACGAGCCGCTACCTGCACGCCGCCCCGCACTCCGAGCTGTCGTGGTGGGCGATGCGGGGACAGCTGATCGATGTCCCGGGATACCTCGTGAATTACGCCCTGGGCGCCTTCATCTCGGCGGATCTCCGTGCGCGCATCGTGCAGCTGCACGGGCCGTTCACGCTGGGCGACTCGACCTGGTACGGCTTCGTGCGGGAGCACATCTACCGCTTCGGGCTGGAGCGCTCCTCGCGACGGGTCATGGAGGATTTCCTGGGGCGAGCGGTGACGCCCGACGCCCTGTTGACCGGTCTCAAAGGAATTGCCGGTCCAGCGCGTTGAGGCATCGCTTCACGTCGAACCCCGTTGCGTTCGTCATGACGACGGTCCCGATTCTGGGGGCCGGGTAGATCCGCATTTCGCAATGAAAGCCGCCGCCGCCCCCTTCCTTGAAGAAGAAGGGAACGCGTCCGAGGCGTCCGACGTGCCACCCCAGCGTCATCGGAATCGGCTTGCCGCGAGTGGTCTGTTGCGTCGCGTAGAAGAGGTCGCGGGCGCGGGCGTCGAGAATGGCGGAGGCCGGCTGTAGCTGATCGAGCAGGAACCTGGCGAACCCTCGCGCCGTGCCCACGAGCCCGCCGAACGCCGGTCCATTCAAGTAATGCGGCTCGATGCGCAGCCACCGGCCTTCATAAGGGCCGATGTATTCCGGATCAATCAGGAGGCGCTTCGCCAGGTTCATGAAGGAGTACTTCTCGAGATAGCCGTTGGCATGCGGGGCGCCGTCGGGGACGGCGTACCCGAGGTCCGCGGCCGTGATTTCCAGCGGTGCCAGCACGCGCTCGGCGACGTACGTCTCGAAGCGACCGCCCGATGCGATCGCCACCACCTCTCCGAGCAGCCAGTAGCCGAGGTTCGAGTAGCGGAACCTGGTTCCCGGAGCGAAGTCGAGGCGCGGATGCGCCGCCAGCTCGGCGCCCAGGGCGCGCCGCTCGTCGAATCGCGCATGTTGCGACACGGGGTGCACCCACTTGAGCGGGATGGGATTGGGGATCCCGGAGAGATGCGCGAGCAGGTGCCGCACCGTGATGCCCCGGCCGTACGGCGTCGGCACGTACCGCTCCACCGCGTCGTCGAGGCCGACCGAGCCGGCGGCGACGAGCTGCAGCACCGCGGCGGCGGTGATCGTCTTGCTCATCGAGTAGGCCATCATTGTGGTGGCAGGAGTCAGCGGCGTGCGGCGCGCGAGGTCCGCCCAGCCCCCGTCGTACTCGAACAGCGCTCCCGCGGGGCCAGTGGCGCGGTACTGGATCCCCGGCACACGGCGCTCCACCAGCGATTCGAGATACGTCCCGACAGCGGTCATGTGCCGCCCAATAGACAGCCCGCTCGAGGACCTCGCCAGTAGACCGTTCGATATATGCGATTTAGCTTCGAGGCCTATGATCGATGCCATCGTCAAGGCGCTGGGCGACAAGGCCGACTCCGTCTTGAAGTTCAGCTCCCCGAAAATCTCGCGCGACCGCCTGCACCTGCCCGGCCCCGATTGGGTGGACCGCATCTTCGCGCCGTCCGACCGCAACCCGCGCGTGCTGGTGAACCTGCAACGCCTCTACGCGACCGGTCGCCTCGCCGGAACGGGGTACCTCTCGATTCTGCCGGTCGACCAGGGGGTCGAGCACTCCGCCGGAGCCAGTTTCGCCAAGAATCCCGACTACTTCGACGCCGAGCGGATTGTCCAGCTGGCGATCGAGGGCGGGTGCAACGCCGTTGCCTCGACGTTCGGCGTGCTGGGCATTGTCGCCCGCAAGTACGTGCACAAGATCCCGTTCATCGTGAAGATCAACCACAATGAGCTGCTCACGTTTCCCAACAAGGCCGACCAGATCCTCTTCGGCACGGTGCAGCAGGCGGTGGACATGGGGGCCGCCGCGATCGGTGCGACGATTTACTTCGGGTCGGCCGAGAGTGGGCGCCAGATCGTGGAAGTCAGCCATGCTTTCGCCGAAGCGCACCGCCATGGCCTCGCCACGATTCTCTGGTGCTACATGCGCAACAGTGCGTTCAAGAAGGACAAGGATTACCACCTTGCCGCCGATCTCACCGGCCAGGCCGATCACCTCGGCGTCACGATCCAGGCCGACATCGTGAAGCAGAAGCTCCCCGAGAACAACGGCGGCTTCAAGGCGCTGAACATGGGCGATTCGAGCTACGGCAAGTTCGACGAGCGCATCTACACCGAGCTCGCGAGCGACCACCCCATCGACCTGTGCCGCTACCAGGTCGCCAACGGCTACATGGGGCGCATCGGCCTGATCAATTCCGGCGGCGCGGCGGGGAAGAACGATTTGTTCGACGCCGTCATGACGGCCGTGATCAACAAACGGGCGGGTGGGATGGGGCTGATCTCGGGACGGAAGACGTTCCAGAAGCCGTTGAAGGAAGGCGTCGCGTTGTTCAACGCGATCCAGGATGTCTATCTCTGCAAGGAGGTCACTGTCGCGTAAATCGATAGCACCATGCTTCACCCTCGAGCACAACCTCTCCTGTCTGCCGCGTCACCAGCACGCGCAGTTGGCACACCGGCTTCGTCGCATGCACGCTCAACACTTCCGCTGCCGCCGTGATGGTATCGCCGATGTAGACCGGCGCGGTGAACCTCCAGTTCTGACTCAGAAAGACAGTGCCGGGACCCGGAAGGTCCATCGCGACGAGGGCGTGCAAGAGACCCGTCGTCAGGCCGCCCTGGACGATCAACCCGGTGAGCTTCCCCGTCCCTCGGGCGAAGGACTCGTCAAAGTGCAGCGGATTGCGATCGCCCGAGAGTTCGGAGTACGTCGCGACGTGATGAGCCGTGAGCGTAAGAGATCGTTGAGCTTTTTGTCCAACCGTCAAGTCCATCGTCCGTCTTCCTGAGCGTCTATCGCCTAGGGCACTGCTTCAGGAAGCGGCCTGATCCAGATATTCCGGTACCTGACCGCATTGCCGTGGTCCTGCAGCGACAACGGCAGCGTGTCCGGGTGCATGACGTAGGGCGGCCGCTCCTGGTGTGCCGTCGGCCCCGACAGCTCGAAATTGTCCTGCACCAGCACTCCGTTATGGAAGACGGTGAGGCGCGCCGGCTTCGTCGCGCGTCCTTTCGCGTCGAACCGCGGCCGGTGGAACACGATGTCGTAGCTCTGCCACTCACCCGGCGGACGTGTCGCGTTCACAAGAGGAGGCGACTGGCCGTACACCGCCGCCGCCTGGCCGTCGGGGTAGGTCTTGTTGTCGTACGAGTCGAGCACCTGAACCTCGTACCGCCCCATGAGAAACACGCCGCTGTTGCCGCGCTCCTGGCCCTCCCCGTGCGGCGGCAGCGGCGCCGCCCACTCGATGTGCAGCTGGCAGTCGCCGAAACCGCGACGCGTATGAATGGCGCCGCTCCCCGGCACGACCTCCGCGTATCCGTTCTCGACCTTCCACGGGCCCGCCTGCCCCGAGTCGCCCGCCCACTGCGACAGGTCGCTGCCGTCGAACAGCACGACCGCGTCGGTCGGAGGCGCATCGGGCTGGTCGATCGGAGCGGGGCCGACGATACGTGGCTGCGGCCGGTCCATGGCGTGTTGCGACCAGCGCGTGGAAACCTGAGCGGTCGCCGTGGTGGCGGCGCAGAGGACGAGCAGGGCTGCCAGCCAGGTGGTCGACGTCATCGGAGCATCCTCACTTGCGCAACAGTTTGAACGCATGGCTCCATCCATCAACGGATGCTTCACGAACTCCCCGATCACCGGCCGGGCGGTGGCGGGGTTGCGGGCGAAGTCGCAGGACGCCGCTTCCGCTTTGGTCTCGTCTTGCCATAAGTACCGCGGAAGATCTTCCCGCGCCGGCTGCGTTGATCGCCCTTACCCATTCGATCCCCCTGGTCCGTCGAGGCCGGCGCGATGCTACTGGCGGGTGGCGGCCGGTGCGCCACGCGCGAATGCGATGTAGTCGGTCGCCATCGGCACGCTGCCGCCCTTGCGCAAGGCCCAGGCAATCTGCCCCCGATGATAAGAGCCGTGCAGCGCGACGTGCAGCAGGATGTCTTCGATGCTCGAGGTGAACTCGCGCCCCGCGCTGTTCACGTAGGTGACGCCGCGCAACAGGCTCTCCGGGGTCAGGTCGTCGACATAGTTCGCCAGGGCGCGCTGGTTCGCCTGGACGAGCGCCGCACACTGTTCCAGCGACAAATCGGGCCACACGGGATGCGTCGGACGCTCTCCCTTCAACCGCGCCAGCCACACATGCTCGGCCGCGAGCAGGTGGGCGAACACCTCGCGGCAGGACGGATCGGGGTTTGTGGCGCTGCGTAATGCGGCGAGAACGCGGTCGTCGGCCCAGGAGAGGTGGGCGATGAGGCGGGAGAGGTAGGATTCGGACATCAGACGTGAGACATCAGGATCTGACGCCTGACGTCCGACGTCTGATACGTTGCTGCATCAGTGTCCCGCCGCGTACGCAATCCCCGCTTCCGTCTCGGCGATCGCCCCGTTCACGAGCTCCACCGCCTTGACGCGGTGTCCACCCTTGTCCGCCTGCGCCAGCTCGAGATGGCGCTTGGCGTTGCGCAGGGCTTCGAGGGCGGCCCGCATGTGCGGCTGCTGCTCCGGCGCGGGCGCCGGGTTCGGTTGGCCTTCCAGCAATCCGGGGAGCCCCAGACCCGCGAGACCGATCGTGGCGATGGCGGAGCGGCGAGTGACGAGAGACGGCGGCATCCTGACCTCCGGAATTGAGGTGCGACTCGCGGTGAAGTCTCACTGGAGCCGTGCGGCAGGGCAACCCTGCTCACCGGGAGACCTGCGCCGCCGCGGTCGAGTCACCGAGCATCAGCCACTGCACCACCGAGAGCGGCAGGCTGCCGTACGAGAGGAGCTGGTCGTGGAACGCCCCGATGCGAAAGTCGTCGGGGTGGCGGTCCCGGTAGGCGCCGAGCAGCCGCTGAATCTGCCACTTTCCGACCATGTACGTGATCTTCTGCGATGGACTCGAGGCGGCGCCGGCCGCCTCGCCGCGGGCCGCCTCGGAATCGAGTCCCCCGGCTTCCTGGAAGTAGTGCGCCGCCTGATCGAACGTCCACCGCCCGGTCTGGAGATTCACATCCACGCCGATCCGCGCCGCGCGATAGCGCCCGAGACGCAGGACTTGCGCGCCTCCGGCCGAGCTGTCGCCGTACATCCCGCGCCGCAACAGCATCTCCTCCGTGTAAAACGCCCACCCTTCGACGAACACGCCGTCCAGGTGCTGGCGGCGGATCTCGTCGGTGAGGTGTTTGGCGATCGACAGCTGGAGAAAATGGCCGGGGATTCCTTCGTGTCCGAGAATCGGACGGGGGTCTTCAACGGCGGCGCGAATGTAGAAATTGCCGCTCGCCGGGTTGTAGGTGGGAATGAAGTAGAACCCGCTCGAGTCCGCGTCGTAAATCCCGGACGGGTTCATGAAGCCGCCGGGGGAAGTGGGTTTAAACGCCTCGGGGAGCTGGCGGATGAGAAACGGCCCCAGATAGGACGGCAGCGTCACCAACCGGTTGGTGGTGAGATAGTCGAGCATCTCCCGCTCGCGTGCCTGGTAGGCGGCGAGAAACTCTTCCTGATCCTTCGGGATCCGGGCGGCGCGCGCCGGATCAGGCGAGGCCAGTGCGGGGTTCGGCAGCATCGCTTCCTGCCCGCGGAACCGTGCCAGCTCCGCCTCCCCCAGCATCGCCACGTCGCTCGCGTCGAGCGGCAGGAGATAGACGTGCTTCAGGAGGTAGTTGTAGTTGGCCTCACCCATCGGTCGCCATGCCACCATCGCCGGGAGCCGTCGCTCCAGCCGGTCGGCGAAGGCGTGGATCGCGGCGAGCGCCGAATCGCGCGCCCGCTCGAGATCGGCCCGCTCGACGGGCGTCAGGGAGTCGGCCAGAGTCATCAGGCTTTTCTCGAAGAGATCGTCGATCGAGCGCGCCGCTTCGATCCCGAGCTGTGCATAGAGCCGCACCGGCCGGACGAGGTTGGCGTCGCCCTGGGCGAGCAGCGCCGGCATCTTGCGCAGGCGAGCCGACGCGGCGAGCGCCCGCGCGCGGTGCGGCGCGTAGTCCTTCTTCAGGAGCGAGAAAATCGCATTGCTGCATTCACCGACGTAGACCTGCGGGTCCGTCTCCTCCGGGCTCATCACGCGGCCGAAGAACGCCACCCCTTCGAGCTGCGCCCGGAACAGCAGCCAGTCGATCCGATCATCCCGCGACCACCCGGTGGTGGGTGTCGCCCGGACGCGCGCCAGGAGATCCGCCACGTGGCGCCGCCGGGCGAGCACGGCGCCGTGGGAATAATCGGTCAATCGATCGTCCCAGGTGTGCCGGCCCTGATCGCTCGATCCGACGGGATAACTGGTATCACGCCATTCGTAGTACGCGTGGGCGAGTGCGCGCAGCGCCGGTGCGTCCGGGAGCGGTGTCGGATGCTGGGCCGCGAGTGCCGCGTGGACCAGCGGGATCGCGACGGTGGCGGCGAGCACTACGGACCGGGACGTGCGCATGTGGTCTAAGGGAGCGCCTTTCGCGCTGTCCGGCAAGCCGGGTAGTTTTCGGGAAACCAGGAGGACATACGGCCGTCGCTCCACAGCAGGCACCACCCCCCGGCGTCGCGGTACCTACCAACGGCAATCTGCCGTCGAGCGAGTTCGGGCTCGCGCTCGGCTTCGTGATCGGGCACCACTTCCTCAACATGCAGGACCTGCACTACGGGTACTGGCCGCAGGGACTTTCCCCGGAGCCCCAGAACCTGGCGCAGGCGCAGGCGCACTACACCGACTTTCTGATGTCGCATATCCCGGCCGGCGTGCGCTCGGTGCTGGACGTCGGGTGCGGGGCGGGGAACACCGCCAGGAAGCTGCTCGACCGCGGGCTGCGGGTGGACTGCGTCTCACCCAATGGCGTGCTCACCGGCGTCGCCCGGCAGGTGCTCAAAGGACGCGGCGACATCTTCGAAACGCGGTTTCAGGACCTGAACACCGAGCGGCGTTACGATCTCATCCTGTTCAGCGAGAGCCTGCTCTTCATCCCGCTCGATGAGGCGTTCACCAAGGCCCTCTCCCTGCTCACCCCGGGGGGCCACATCCTGATCACGGACATCTTCCGCGTCCCGGCGGAGGGGAAGAGCCCGATCGGCGGCGGGCACGAGCTGCCGCGCTTCCGCGAGACGATCGCGCGCTACCCGCTTGCCCCAACGCTCGACCTCGACATGACCGATGGCATCGCGCCGACGTTCGACCTGCTCGACGCCGCCTACCGCGACGCGATCCAGCCGGCCTACCAGCTGATACTCTCGCGGCTCGAGGCGAAATACCCCTGGGTGATGAGATTCGTGAAGTGGAAATTCAAGAAGAGCATGAAGCGCTACGAGGACAAGCATTTCAGCGGGCGGCGCAACGGTCAGAATTTCAAGAAATACAAGTCCTACCGGCTGCTGCTCTACCGCAGCACACCGCCGTCGATCGGGACCGCCTGACCGGTGACGAACGCCGCTTCGTCGCTGAGCAGGTAGAGCACCAGCGCCGCGACTTCCACCGGCTTCCCCATCCGTCCCATCGGCTGGTACGCCGACAGTTTGGCGAACATCTCGGCCTCACGGCCGGGATAATTGCGCGCCAGGAATCCGTCCACGAACGGTGTATGGATGCGGGACGGGCAGACGCAGTTGCAGCGGATACCGCGCTTCACGTAGTCCACCGCCACCGATTTCGTCATCGCGAGCACGGCGCCCTTCGACATGCCGTAGGCGAAACGCTCTTCCTCACCGATAAGCGACGCCAGCGCGCCGATATTGACGATCGCCCCGCCCCCGGCAGCGACCATGTGCTTGATCGCCGCCTGGAGGCAGTGGAACATGCCGCGCACGTTTACGCGATACAGACGGTCGAGGGTCTCGGACGTCGTCGATTCGACCGTCCCGACGTGTGTGACGCCCGCGTTGTTGACGAGCAGGTGGATGCCGCCGTGCTCGGCCGCGATCTGGTCGAAGGTGCGGCGCACCTGGGCCTCGTCGGTGACGTCGCAAACGAAGGCGTGCGCCGCGCCACCCGACGCGCGAATCCCCGCCGCCGCTTCTTCCGCCGGCCCGCCGTCCAGGTCGAGCACCATGACCTTGGCGCAATGCTCGGCCAGGATCCACGCAATGCTGCGGCCGATGCCGAGCCCGGCGCCCGTGACGATAGCGGTCTTGCCTTCGAGACTGAAACGCAGCGGTCGTCTGCTTCCTTCGCCGAGCTCGACGAGTCGCGGTTGGACTATCGGTCCGCTACGCGACCGGCGCGGCGCAGGGGTCGCCGGAGCCGGAGCATCGGACTGGCGGACGTCTTCCATGTTCGGAAATCTGCCTGCGGACGGGCGAGAGTCTAGCTCTCCAGTTCAGTGATGGTGTTGCGTGCAGTCCTCACAATTGGCTGCACCCGAACACCGCTCGACCCGTCGACCACGTCACGAAATCGCCGTGCCGTTTGACGTGAGACCGTTCTCGAGCGCGAAGCGCGTCAGCTCGGCGACGGTGTGAATGCCCAGTTTCCGCATCAGACTGTCGCGGTGTGTCTCGACCGTCCGCACGCTGATACCCAGCTCGGCGGCCGTCTCGCGGTTCGTGCGACCGCTCGCCACGCGCGTGAGCACATCCCGTTCCCGGGCCGTGAGGGCGGCGAGGCCGCTGGAAGGGCGGGGGACGCCCGCCTGAACCGCCGCGGCGAGGTGGCGTGCGGCGGGTGGGCTGAAAAATGAGTCGCCGGCGCAAACGGCGTGAATCGCCTGCCGGATCTCCGCCGGGCTCGAATCCTTGCGCAGATAGCCGTGGGCTCCCGCTCGGACGCTCTCGAGCACGTACTCGCGGTCGTCGTGCACACTCAGGATCAACACCCGCGCGGCGGGGACGCGGTCGCGCAGCGTCCGCACTACGGCGAGGCCGCTGCCACCGGGGCCCGGCATCGTGAGGTCGAGCAGCACGACATCGGGGCTCTCTCGAACGGCGCGCTCCACCGCCTCGGCGCCGTTCGCCGCCTCGGCCACGACCTGCAGGTCTCCACCGGAGCCCTCTTCGAGGACGCGACGCAGCCCCTCCCGCACGACCGAGTGGTCGTCCACCACGAGGACTTTGAGCGGCGCTTTCATTCGTCCTCCGGCCGGTGTAGGGGGATCGTCACGCGCAGCTGGACGCCCGAGCCCGGCGCGCCGCTGATGCGGGTCGTTCCTCCCAAGGCGCCGATGCGCTCGCGAATCCCGGCGAGCCCCATATTGCCGCCGCGCCCCGTGTCGAAGCTCGCGGGAAGCCCACGGCCGTCGTCCGCCACCTCGAGATTGAGCTCGCCGCTCCCGTTCGCGAGCCGCACCGTTACGGTCCGGGCAGCGGCGTGGCGGGCCACGTTCGCCAGCGCTTCCTGCGCCGCGCGGAACAGCGCCAGCTCGACGTCGGGCGCGAGCGCCGGGAGCGACTCCTGAGAGGGAGCCTCGAGCGTGACGGCGAGCCCGGCGCGCTGCGCGAAGCCGTCCACCAGCGAGCGCAGCGCGGGGACGAGGCCGAGATCGTCGAGCACCGACGGCCGCAGCTGCTCGGTCACCTTGCGCACGCCCTGGATTCCCGAGTCGATCAACTCTGTCGTATGCGCGACGCGGGCCGCCAGGTCGGGATCGAGGCGCTCGGCGAGGAGGCCGAGCTGCAGCCGGACCGCGGCGAGCACCTGCGCCGTCTCGTCGTGCAGCTCGAGGGACAGGCGGCGCCGCTCCGCCTCCTGCTGCTCCATGATTCCCGCCGACACGCGTGCCAGCTCGGCCGTGCGGACGGCGAGCCGCCGGTAGAGATCGGCGTGCTCCAGCGCCGCGCCGATCTGGCTGCCGAGGGCGCGCAGGAACGTATCGTCGAGAGCCGTGAACGGATCACGCGCATCGCCCACCAGCAGCAGCGCGGCGGTCACCGTATCGCCGCGCCACACGGGGAGCAGGGCCGCGTACGGGAAGCCGCGCTTCGGATCGCGCGGATCGGGCCAGTCGCGCACGAACGCCGGATGACCCGAGTCGATGGCGTCGGCCGCGGCATGGGCGGCGCGCGCCGGGAGCGGTGTCGTCTCCCATCCCGCGCAGGCGCCGGCGCCCGCGAGACAGCGCAAGGTGTCGCCCTCCGGTGCGATCATCGCGCTGCCGCGCACCGAGGGCAGGGCGAGCGGCCGGACGAGCAGGGTGGCGAGTGCGCCGGCTCCGTCGCCGCGTGGCTGCAGGTCTCCGGACAAGGCCGAGAGGGCCGCGACCCCGCGGCGCAGCTCGTCCTGCACGAGCACCAGGAGACCGCACCCGGTTGCGAACAGAAACAGGATATCGAGGTAATACCCCCACGGGCTCCAGGCACCGCGGGCACGGAGGAACGGATAGTCGAGGTGGTGTAGACCCCAGAGCAGCAGCGAGCCGGACAACAACACCGCCCCTGTCGCACGGACGCGACGGTAATACCGGAAGAACACCCACCCCGTCCACAACGTGACGAGGCTGAGAAACAGCACCGCGGGTCCCGAGGCCAGCAGGAAGTTATCGAGTCGATAAATTGCGATGTAGGACCAGGCCGGCGGAAACAGCAGGAACAGCGCGTAGCGGGGACGCCATTCGAGCTGGTAGGAGAAGACGAGCGCGGCCCAGAGCAACGCGAGCGCCACCCACCCGGTCAACACCTGGTGCCAGTAGAGCCAGGACCATTGATGCGTCGCGAGGAAGCTCGCGATCGCGCCCACACGCAGGAGATACAGGAGCCAGGCGACCGCCCACCACCCGAGATAGGGTTTGCGGTAGCGGTAGTAGAGCAGCCCGCACACCAGCGCGAGCCCGAGCGTGACGCCCGCGAGCAGGACGGCGGCGTGCAGCTCAGAGGTGGGAGGAAACGCCGTCTGTTGCACAATAGAGGATTGTAGCGTTCGCGAATTTCAACGTAAGGGGGAGCGATGCGACGTGCAGCAATCGCGGGTCTCTGCGCGATCGGGATGGCGTTGGGCGCGGTCCGGCAGGCTTCGGCCCAGGCCTTCGCCGGGACCGCGCACTATACGATTCACGACGAGAACGGCAAGACGAACAATATGACGATCGCGACGAAACCCGGTCACTACGCCGTCCAGTTTACGGGCGAGGATGGCAAGGCTGGCCAGCTGATCGTCGATTCGGCCGCGGGGACCACGACCTTTGTCAGCAGCGAGGACAAGAGCTACTTCGTCATCACCAAGGAAATGATGCAGGGCATGGCGGGCATGATGTCGGGCATGGCGGGCATGATGCGGCGCCACGGGGCGGATTCGGGTAAGGGCGATTCCGACGAGCCGAAACCCACGATCACCCCGGGGGGCACGTCCGTCGTCGCCGGCATTTCGTGCCAGGTCTTTCACTACGTTGCCAACGACGACAAGCACACGACGGGCGACGTGTGCCTCGCGAAAGGCGTGGGGATGGGGTTGCTCAACATGAACCCGTTCGGCGGGATGATGGGGGGGATGCGGCAGCAGGAGCGCCGGGGGATTCAGGACCGGCTGGGGCGCATGGGGCAAGTGGGTCAGATGCTCCAGCAAGGCTACGGGATCCTCAAAGCCACGAGCTTCGAGGACGGCAAACCGAAGGGCTCAATCGAGGTCACCGCGGTGGAACGCGGTATGCCGCCGGCAGCCGCGTTCGCGCCGCCGCCCGGCTACACCGAAAAGAACATGGGTGACATGATGAGAGGCGGCCGCCGCCCGTAAGCCCCTCGAACTCCGTGAGAGGAGACCGGGTCGCGTCGCAGTGACGTGACCCGGTTTCTCATTTCCGCTAGGGTGCCTTTCCTGCATCGAGCGCCGCCTTGATCCCCGTCAACAGATCCCCCGGAGCCGCATCGCCCCAGAAGTGAATGAAGTAGATCGGCGGGCTCTCACTCTTGAGATGCGTGTGCACGGCCGTCGCCGTGATCCCGTGTGAGGTCAGTGCCGCGATCACCGGCTCGACGCGATCCGGATAGACCGCGAAATCTCCCGTCGCCACAAACCGCTCGGACGTCACCGCCTGCACGTTGACCGGACTCCCGGCGGCCAACGCCGGGGGAATCGTGTCGCCCTGCATCACGACGTTGCCCTTGATCAGGACGAACGAGAGCTGGGCCACGGCGCCGCTCGCCGTGCCCTTCGCACCGAGCGTGGCGAACACCTGCGCGGTGTCGATCGTGACCGGCGCCGTCACAGGGCCCGCGACCCCGCGCGGCGTCAGCGTCCGCGCCAGCACGCGGTCGAGACGGCGCGCCAGCTCGACGGCGGGTCCGTCACCGTGGAAATGGACGTACATGATCGTCGGGGACTCACCCGCCAGATGGTTGTGCACCCCCATGATCGAGAGGTGCTGCGAGTCGATCGCGGCTTCCACGGGGAGCAGTTCCGCGAGTGTCACGACGAGGTCTCCCATCACTAGCGCCTGCTTCGAATTGCCGGTGAACCCGGCCCAGGCGCCGAGCGCCAGCCGCGAGACGGTGATGTCCCTCATCTTCAGAGTGAGATCGCGGCGCGGAAAATTGAATCGGGTGTAGCCGGCTGCGGGTGACGGGGTCGATTGCAGAACGCGGCCCACGGAATCCCACACCGTCTGCTGGCCCACGAGCAGCGCCGGGATGACGCACAGCGTCGCCGCGGAGACTGCCAGTCGAATCATGCGCATCGTGCTCATTATCTACCCCCCTCTTGAGCTGCGGCCTGCATCCGTTCCCATAGTCTCTCAACATGCATGCGCTCCGTTGTCTCCGCACCAATGGATACTCGTGCGGTCCAGCGTCCTCCCAAGACCGTCCCGTTGAGAAATGCGTCACCCGACTTGTTGATCCGTTCGAGCCAGGCGAGCGTATGCCGGTCGAGAGCTTCACCCTCGAGCCCCGGCGGGTGATGTCGCACGCACACCGTTTGGATCGGGACCGGCGCGATGCGCTCCCAATCCTGCGCCGCATCCACTTGTGCGGCGAGCCACGCCGCGTTGGCGAGATCGCGGCGCAGCCGGGACTGGAGGCCCGCCACGCCTTCCGAGCGGACCAGCGCCCAGAGCTTGAGCGCCCGAAAACGGCGGCCCAACGGGATGTTCCAATCGCGCAGGTTCACCGCCTGCTGGTCGGCGGGGGTGCGCAGGTAGCTCGGATTCGTCGACATGACCCGCACGAGGTGCTCGACGTCGCGGACGTAATAGAGCGAGTAGTCGAACACCGCGCCGAGCCATTTGTGCGGATTCACGACGATCGAATCGGCGCGCTCGATGCCGGCCCACATCCAGCGGCACTCCGGAAGAATCATCGCGGAGCCGGCCATCGCGGCGTCCACGTGGAGCCAGCAGCCGAACTCCCCGGCCAGCTCGACCATCGCCTCGACCGGATCGAGCGCCGTCGAGCTCGTTGTGCCGGTGGTGGCGACGATGGCGCAGGGCGCAAGCCCGTGGGCCTTGTCCGCCGTCATCGTCTCCCGCAGCGCCAGCGGATCGAGCGCGAACGAACCGTCCACGGCGATCGCCCGCACGTTGTCGCGACCGAATCCCGCGAGCAGCGCCGCCTTCAGGACGGAGCTGTGGCTCTCGGACGACGCATAGACGACGAGGGGATGCGGCTCCCCCCGGAGGCCGCCCCGCTGCATGCCGAACCCGCTGGTGCGCTCGCGTGCGCACAAGAGCGCCACGAGCGTCGCCGTCGACGCGGTATCGTGGATCGCGCCGCTCCACTGGGACGAGAGCCCCGTCATCTGGCGCATCCAGTCCGCCATCAACAGCTCGAGCTCGGTGAGGGCCGGACTCGCCTGCCAGTTGAGCCCGATGACGCCCAGGCCCGTCGAGAGAAAGTCCCCGATGACGCTCGCGAGCGGCGCGTTGGCCGGGAAGTACGCGTGGAACGACGGGTGCTGCCAGTGGGTGATGCCGGGAAGAATCGTTGCGTCCATGTCGCGGAGCAGGGCGTCGAGCGGCTCCCCCGTCTCGGGCGGTGCGGCGGGGAGTGCCCGTCGCACGTCGCCGGGTGCGTTCCGGGACATCACGGGCCGCCGGGGGAGGCCGGCGCGGTAATCGGCGATCCAGTCGACCACGCGGTGGCCGATCCGCCGGAACTCCTCCGGCGTCACGGCCGGCTGTGCCAGAGACGCTTCAACAGCTGGATCTGTCCCGTGTGATAGACGTCGTGCGCCACGATGCCGACGATCGTCTCCCCGTACGTCCACCGTCCCTTCGGCATGCGGCGATTCCAGCGGGCGCGTTTCACCCGCCGCACGGCGCGCACCAACAGCTCGTTCTGTCGGGCGAGCAGCGCTCGATCCTCGGCCCAGGCCCTTTCATCGGCGCGCTCGGGAAGGGCGGGCCAGTTGGCGGGCGAGCGGGGGAAGTCGCGCGGCGAGTCGGGCTCGAGCCGGCGGCGCACGGCGTAGTCCCAATAGGCGATGTGCAGGGTCAGCTCCCAGATGCTGTGCCGCCGGCGGGCGGGGACCCAGCGCGCCTGAGCCGCCGACACGCCGCGCAGCGACAGCAGCGGCGTGGGACCGCCGTGCCAGGCAGCGCCCCGTTTGGGATGCAATGTGGCCAGCAACGCCGCGAGCATGGAACCCAACCTGACGGCGTTCCCCTTGGGGAGCAAGAGGTTAGCCAGTCGTTGACATCTGCTATTAAAGTGATATCATATTGCTAGTCTTTCTCCGAGGGTGCTGCGGTGATTCGCGAGGCGAAGGGTCGTGTGTGGCCGGGCGGGCTGATGATCGTGCTGCTCTTGCTCGTATCGGGGATGGTGGTGTGGCAGCTCGTGTCGGCGATCGGCGCGGAGCAGCCGGTGGCAATCGTGTTGTGGGCGCTCGGCGTCGTGTTCGTGGCATTCCTGTGGGGCGGGTTCTTCGTCGTCCAACCGAACCACGGTAAGGTGCTGCAGCTCTTCGGCCGTTACGCGGGAACCACCAAGGACGCGGGGCTGTGGTGGGCGAATCCGTTGTACACAAAACGGCGCGTGTCGCTGCGGGTCCGCAATTTCGAGACGGCGCGCCTCAAGGTGAACGATCACGCCTCGAACCCGATCGAGATCGGGGCGGTGGTGGTCTGGCAGGTGGTCGATACCGCCGAGTCGGTGTTCGAGGTGGACGACTACGAAAACTACGTCCACGTGCAGAGCGAGTCGGCGCTGCGGGGGCTCGCCAATCAATACCCGTACGACGCCCACGAGGAAGGGCAGATGGCGCTCGCCAGCCACACCGCCGAGATCGCCGAAAAGCTGAAAGGCGAGATTCAGGACCGGCTCGCCAAGGCAGGGGTGCGCGTGCTCGAATCGCGCATCTCGCACCTCGCCTATGCACCGGAGGTCGCGACGGTGATGCTCAGACGCCAGCAGGCGAGTGCCGTGATCGCCGCCCGCGCCCGGATCGTCGACGGGGCGGTGGGGATGGTCGAGCAGGCGCTCACCCAGCTCTCCGACAAGGGGATCGTGCACCTCGACGAGGAGCGCAAGGCGGCGATGGTGAGCAATCTGATGGTCGTGCTCTGCTCGGAGCAGGCCACGCAGCCGATCGTGAACACGGGTACGTTGTACCAATAGGCGGGTGAGCGGCGTGCCGGAGCGACGCGCGTTCCTGCTTCGGATCGATCCGGAGCTGTACGATTCGCTGCAGCGCTGGGCAAGTGATGAGCTGCGCAGTCTCAACGGCCAGATCGAGTTCCTGCTGCGCCGCTCGGCCAGTGAAGCGGGCCGGCTACGCGGCGGTCCAGGGGGGAGCAAGGATGACCGTCATCGCAAGGCATAACTTCGGGCGGGTCGCGCTGCCGCTTGCCCTCCTCGCGCTGGCTCCGGCGATGGCACCCGCGCAGCAGCCACCCTCGTTTTCGGGCCTCTACCGCCTGTACCAGGCGGGGAGTGAGGTCGCGCGAGAGCGCTTCGAGCGTGCGGGCCGAGTCGCCGAGCTGTCGATTGTCGTCCCGATCCTCGCGTTGAAGCTCGACAGCCGTACCGAGTTCGACTCGACTGGCGCGTTTCGGCGCTTCGATGCCAAAGCCTACAACGCCGCGGGAGACTCCCTCCTCGGTACCTACAGCGTCACAGCGAGTGGGGCGCTGCTGCAGACGACGTCCTCCTCACAGCGTACCGGACAGACCACGACCGGCCAGGCGCAGGGCCCCGTGGCGGGTGTGATTCCGGTGCAGTCGGTGGCCGTCGTGACACTGCTCGCGCGGCGCTTCGCGCACGACACCGCCATCCGCATGCTTCTCATGGGGTCCGACTCCGTGCTGCCGGTGATGATCGCGCACCGCGGCGATTCGGCGACGGTCACGTTTGCGGGGATCGTCGCGACGACGCTCACCACCGGCGGCAAGGCGTGGCCGATCGACCTCGCCGCGCAGCGGCTGCACGCCGAACTGTGGAACGGGCGGGATTCGCTCGCGCCGCTCGCCGGGTTGCGCCGCCCCACACCCGACTATCGCGCTCCGGCCGGCGCCCCCTATACGGCTGAGGAGGTGCGCGTCCCGATCCGCCCGGTCGCGGGCGACACCTTCTCGCTCGCGGGCACCCTCACGCTGCCGATGGATACAAAGCGGCCCGTTCCCGTCGTCATCACGATCACCGGGTCAGGGCAGCAGGCGCGCGACGAGGATCTCTGGCCGCTGCTCCCCACCTATCGGCCGTTCCGGGTGATCGCCGAGCGGCTCGCCGTGGCGGGCATCGGCGTGTTGCGACTCGACGATCGCGGGACCGGGGGCTCCACAGGATCAGGCGGCACGACCGCCGATTTCGCCGACGACGTGCGGCAGGAGGTCCTCTGGCTGCGGCATCGGGCCGACGTGGCGAAGATCGCGCTGCTGGGACACAGTGAGGGCGGCGCGATCGCGCCGCTGGTCGCCCGGGACGATTCGCTGGTGGCGGCGATCGTGCTGCTCGCCGGTCCGGGGAAGGGGGGCCGGGCGATCCTGACCGATCAGTTCCGCCGGCCGATCGAGACCGCCCCGGATCTAGCGGACTCGGCGCGCCGGGCGCAGCTCGCCCTCGTGGCGCAGCGCGTCGATCAAATGACGCAATCCAGCCCGTGGATGCGGTGGTTCGCTTCCTACGATCCGCTGCCGACCGCGCGACGCGTGCGGGTCCCGGTGCTGATCCTCCAGGGCGCCCTCGACCGCCAGGTGTCGGCGGGGCAGGCGGATACCCTGGCGGCGGCGTTTCGCGAGGGCGGCAACGGTGACGTGACGGTCAAGGTGTATCCCGGCCTGAACCACCTCTTCCTCCACACCGATGGCGATGGGTCGCCGACGGATTATCCGACCCTCAAGGACACCACCCTGCCGCAGCTGGTGCAGAACGACATCGCCGCCTGGTTGACGGCGCACCTCCGTTAGGATCGCCACACAGTCCTGACATCTTCCCCGCAACCTTGCTTCAAGGCGGGGCGTCAAATTCTGTATCCATTGCCCCTGGTCGTCGCCCATGTCGAAATCAGCCGCCTGCTTGGCGTCCGTCTTGGCCTTCGTCTCCGCGACCCCCGCCTGGACGCAGAACGTCCACCCGACGCCCCCGCCCGAAGTTCGCGCCGTCGAATTGCACGAAGAGATTCACCTCGACGGGAAGCTCGATGAAGCGGTGTGGCGTGCGGCACCGGTCGCCACCGGTTTCCTGCAATCCCAGCCCAACGAAGGCCAGCCTGCCACGCAGCGCACCGAAGTCCGCTTCGCGTATGACGACGCCGCGATCTACGTCGGCGCCCGCATGTACGACGATTCGGGGGCGCGCGGGGTGCAGACGCGCCTGGTGCGGCGCGACGCCAGCGCCGACGCCGACTACCTCGAAGTCATCTTCGAT
>Ga0310811_10001545_pt1 | contig 28706 bp, 33 predicted proteins | sample YCmetagenome_FD_207642 | JGI IMG/M metagenome (GOLD analysis project Ga0310811, IMG submission 207642) | Soil microbial communities from experimental microcosm in Duke University, North Carolina, United States - YC | ecosystem: Engineered > Artificial ecosystem > Soil microcosm > Unclassified ... | reverse complement strand
CCGCGACCGCCCGCGCCGAGACGGCGATCGGCGAGCTCAAGGCCGGCACCGAGGGCGGCAGCCGCGAGCTGAAGCCGCTGGTCGCCACCGGCCGCCAGCTCGCCGACGATCTCTCGTACCTGATCGAGCGTGGCAACGAGCTCGCCGATCGTCTCGACGCCGGCGTCAGCGCCGCGCGCCAGAGCGCGCCGAAGGGCAGGGCCGTTCCGGCCGTTCAGCCGGCCGCGTCTCCCCGCGAGGTCTCCGACGCCGAGCACGCGCTGCTCAAGGCGCTGCGGTCGGTGCGGTAGGCATCATGCAGGTCCGCGTTCTTCCGGTCGCGATCGGCGCGCTGACGGTTCTGCTCGGCGCCAAGGTCGCCGACGTCTGGACCAACGTCGCGCCGGTGATCCCGAGCGTCTTCGCCCAGGAACAGCCCGCGGCTCCGGCCGCCGCTCCCGCGGCCACGCCGACATCGCCGCCGACGACCGCCGCCGCCCCCGCGCCGCAGCCCGCGTCGCCCTCCGCTACGTCGACCGATCCGGTGAAGGTTGCCTCGGCGGCCCCGCCCAAGGCGATCAAGAAGACCGACTTTCCCGACGACCCGACGCTCTACTCGCCGGCCGACATCGACGTGCTGCAGCAGCTCGCCGACCGCCGCGCCGAGCTCGAGGCGTGGGCCAGCGACCTCGCCATGCGCGAGCAGCTCCTCAAGGTCACCGAGAGCCGCATCGAGGGCCAGGTCGGCGACCTCAAGAACGCTCAGTCGGCGCTCAAGGGACTTCTCAAGCAGTACGACCAGGAGCAGGAGAGCAAGCTCAAGAGTCTGGTCAAGGTCTACGAGGCGATGAAGCCCAGGGATGCGGCGCGCATCTTCGAGCAGCTCGAGATGGACGTGCTGCTCGACGTGGTCGAGCGCATGAAGGAGGCCAAGGTCGCCCCGGTCCTCGCGGCGATGAATCCCGACAAGGCCAAGGACGTCACCTTCGAGCTCGCGCAACGCCGCAAGATGGGCGCGCAGCTCGCTCAGCCCGTCGCCAATGCCCGCTAGAAATTAGGGCGAATTTACCGCGCATTAACGGTCATCGGTCAGGATCGGCCCGCTTCGGATATCACCTGACGCCGAACCGTATGGAGTGTTTACGATGGCCGTCGATAAGTCGCTGCCGATCCTCATCGTCGATGATTACAAGACGATGCTCCGGATCATCCGCAACCTGCTGAAGCAGCTCAACCTCGAGAACGTGCAGGAAGCGACCGACGGCTCGTCCGCGCTCAAGATGCTGCGCGACGGCAACTTCGGCCTCGTGATCTCGGACTGGAACATGGAGCCGATGACCGGCCTGCAGCTCCTCAAGGAGGTGCGTGCCGACGCCAAGCTCAAGCAGCTCCCGTTCATCATGATCACGGCCGAGAGCAAGACTGAGAACGTCGTCGCCGCAAAGGAAGCCGGCGTCTCCAACTACATCGTGAAGCCCTTCAACGCCGAGACGCTGCGCCAGAAGCTGGTCAGCGTGCTGGGCGAGTTTTAAGCGCGTCCGCAACGACAACTCACAACGAGCCGCGCAAGGAGAGTTTGGGATGAACGCCAAGAACGGGGCGGCGGTGGACACGCAGGGCATTGTCGGCCCGGGCGCCCTGTCGCGCGCCATCGACGATATCCTCACCCGGGTGAAGAGCGAGGAGCCGGCGAACCGGCTCAAGCTGTACCAGCAGCTCCTCTCGCTCGCGACCTACATCGAGATGGCGCGCCAGGACGTGGCCGCCATCCGGCCGACCGAAATCCAGGCCAGCAAGATCCCCGCGGTCACCGACGACCTCGACGCGATCGTTGCCCACACCGAGGAAGCGACCGGCGTCATTCTCGACGCGGCCGAGAAGCTCGAGAACGTGGCGCCGAAGCTCGACGGCGAGTCGCGGACGATCGTCGGCGACGCCGTGACCCGCATCTACGAGGCCTGCAACTTCCAGGACCTGACCGGCCAGCGCATCACCCGCGTCGTCAAGGCGGTCAAGGATATCGAGGAGAAGGTCGACGCGCTGATCACGGCGCTCCACGACCAGCTCGGCCTCGCCGCCGACGAACTCGCGGCGCTCGCCAGCGTCAAGGAGACGGCGCGTCCGTCGCTCGCGCGTTCGTCGACCGAGAAGGACCTGCTCAACGGCCCGCAGAACGGGCCCAGCGCCAAGAGTCAGGAAGAGATCGACCGTCTGTTCGGCTAGTCCATAACGAGGGAGTGCCTGTGGGCATTCATCGCTCCACCGCACCGCGTCTGGCCAGGACGGTCCGACGCGAGGCGGAGCGCTCGAAGTTCCCTGATAAGCGCCTCAGGCAGGTGGCGCGCACAGGACTGATGATCATCCTCGCCGGATTCGCTCCGGCGATCGCGCTCGCCCAGGAGGCGGCGCCCCAGCCGCTCGCGCCTATGCCGCTCGCCGTGCGCGCGGCTCCCCACGACGGCTACGGCCGCATCGTCTTCGAAGGCGCCAAGCCGATCGGCTTCAGCGCCGCGATCGAGGACAACGTTCTCGTCGTCCGCTTCGACCAGCCGGCGACGGCGGCGGTCGCGCCGCTCACGCGCCGGCTTCCCGAGTACGTTGCTGGCGCGCCGACGGTTGAGGGTCCGGTCGCCCGCATCCCGCTCAAGCGTCCGGTTGCGCTGCGCACTTTCACCGACGGCCCGGCGCTGGTCGTCGATCTCCTCGATTCCGACAAGGCCCAGTCCGCCGCCGCGAAGACCGCCGCAGCGAAGCCGGCGCGGCAGCCGACGCCGGCCAGCGTGGCCGCTGCCGTTCAGGCAGCTCAACCCACCAACCCGGTCGCGCCGAAATCCGAGGCCGCCCAGGTCGCGCCGACACCGGCTCCGGTATCGGCGCCTCAGACGACGCCTCAGCCCGCGCCCGCCCGCGCGCTCGCGCTCCGCGTCGGCGAGCATCCCGACCACTCGCGACTGGTGTTCGATCTCGAGCAGCCGGTCGCTTATGAGCTCGATGTCGACGGCGGCGTCGCCCGCCTGCGCATCGCGACCCAGGCGGCGCTGACGCCGCTCAAGGGCGAGCTGCCCAACCGCATCTCGTCGATCGAGTCGCAGACCGGCGCCAATGGCCTGTCGATCCGCCTCGGTCTCGGCGAGGGCGCCACAGTGAAGCACTTCCGCAGTGGCCCCAAGATCGTCGTCGACGTCTTCGGCCCGGAGATTTCCGCCGCCGCGCGCGCCGCCGCGCCGAAGCCGGCGCAGGTCGTCGCCAAGACCGGCACCGCTCCCCAGGCCAAGTCTCAGGCCGTCGCTCCGGCGCCGACCGCGCTGATGGCCGGCAAGACCGCGCCGACCGCCGCGCCGGCGAAGGTGGATTCGGGTCCGATCCCTCCCGGTCCGCGCGTCCCGGTCACGGTCTCACGCACCGATGCGGTCGCCACGTTGCGGTTCTCCTGGCCGCAGGACACGCCTCCCGCCGCCGCCGTATTCACCCGCGCCGGATTCCTCTGGGCGGTGTTCGACCGCGACGGCCAGCTCGATTTCACCGGCTGGGGCCGCAACGATGGCGCGCCCGATGCCCGCCGTCCCGCGCGCGGCGTCACCGTGTTTCGCCTCAAGCTCGCCGATCCCGATCTCATGCCGGTCGCCTCCAGGGACGGCGGCGAATGGATCGTCACGCTCGCGCCCGACAGCATCCGCCCGCAGGGCCCCGCCATCGAGGTCCGCAAGGACAAGGACGGGCACACCACGCTGTTCGTCGCCGCGGCCGAGCCCGGCCCGAGCATCACGCTCGCCGACCCCGACGTCGGCGACTCCCTGATCGTCATCCCGATGCCGCGTGCCGGTCTCGGCATCGGCGCCGAGCGCCGCTACGCCGAGATGCGCCTGCTGCCGACCGCGCAGGGTCTCGTCGTCGAGCCGCTGGCCGACGGCATTACCGCCCAGACTGCGGCGAACGGGGTCGAGGTTGCCGCCGCGTCGGGCCTCAAGCTCAGCGCCGAGGCGCGCTCCGAGGCACCGGTCAAGTCGACCCGCATCTTCGATTTTGCCGCGTGGAAAGCGCTCGGCGGCGGCGGCGACGATGCGCGCCTGCAGCTCCAGACGGCGGTGGTCAACGCGAGCGCGCCGCAGCGCAACGCCCGCCGGCTCGATCTCGCCCGCTTCCATTTCTCCCATGCCGCGTACCCCGAAACCCTCGGTGTCATCGAGGCGATCGCCGCCGATCAGCGCGACGCGGTCGAGGAGCCCACGGTCAAGGCGATCCGCGGCGCCGCGCGCCTGCAGATGAACGACCTCGCAGGTGCCGCCGCCGACCTGATGAGCCCGATGTTCGATGGCGAACGCGAAGTCGCGCCGTGGCGCGGCGCGCTTGCCGCCGCCCAGCGCGATTGGGCCGGCGCGCTGCGCCAGTTCGTCCGCGGCGAATCCGTCCTCGACCGCTATCCGGCGGCACTGCGCATCCAGTTCGCGCTCGCCGCGGCCGAAGCCGCCCTCGAGAGCGGCGATCCGGCGCGCGCCCGGGTCCATCTGCAGCAGGTCGCGGCGTTGTCGCCGACGGGCGGCGCGGCCGATCGCGCCGCGTGGCTCAACGGCCGCTCGCTCGCGGCGTTCCAGGAATACGACGCCGCCGAGGCCGAATGGAAACGCGCCATGAAGGGCGGCGATCCGTGGGTGCGCGCCCATGCCCGGTTCGATCGCGCCCAGACGCTCCTCGCCGCGGGCCGCATGACCCGCCCGCAGGCCATCGCCGAGCTCGAGAAGCTCGAGTTCGCCTGGCGTGGCGACGACTTCGAGTACCGCACGCTCAAGACGCTGGGCGAGATGCAGCTCGCCGAGGGCGATCTGCGCAAGGGCCTGACGGCGCTGCGCAAGGCGGCGACGAATTTCCCCAATCAGCCCGACGTCGGCGCGGTCAACAGCGAGATGCGCGAGGCGTTCATCAAGTTTCACACCGATGGTCGCGCCGCGACGATGCCGACCATCACCGCGCTCGGCGTGTTCACAGAGTTCCGCGACCTGGTTCCGGAGGGCACGGTGGGCGACGAGATCATGGGCGAACTGGTGCGCCGCCTCGTTGAGGTCGACCTGCTCGACCGCGCCGAGGACATCCTCACCGATCTCGCCGACAAGCGCCTCAAGGGTCCCGCCGAGTCCAAGGCCCGCAACCAGCTCGGCCTCGTTTACCTGATGGATCGCAAGCCGGCCAAGGCGCTGGAAGCGCTCGACCGTCCGCTCGCCGCCGACGCCGACGACGAGACGGTGGTCGCGCGCCGCCAGCTCAAGGCGCGCGCGCTGACCGACGTCGATCACTTCGCCGACGCGCTGAAGCTGCTCAATGGCGACGATTCCGCCGAGGGCGCCGCGCTCCGTGCCGAGCTGTTCTGGCGCACCGGCGAATGGAAGCAGGCGGCGCTCGCGTTCGCGCCGCTCACCGCCCGCATCGATCCGGTGAAGATGTCCGAGTCCGACGCACGCCTCGTCATGCGCAAGGTCATCGCGCTGGCGCTCGCCGGCGACGGCCGCGGCCTCGCGACCGAGAACGCGCGCTTCGGCACCGGCATGGCGGCCACGCCGTACAAGGACGCGTTCGCGATGTTGACCGATCCGCAGCAGATCAATCCGGTCAATGTCCTGGCCATCGCCGGCCAGGTGTCGACCGCCGACCGTTTCGGTTCCTTCCTCGAGAGCTACCGTAGCAAGCTGATCAAGATCCCGCCGTCGCCGAAGCCGGCCGCGCCGGTCGCCGATGCGGCCGAACGGAAGACCGCGGCGAAGTAGCCGCCGTCGCTCCGCCGTACGCGATTGTCTCTACTCAGATCTTGCAGGTGGCGCAGGTCGGCGGCGTCGGGCCAAGATTGCACATCGCGCAGCACAGGAGCTTGCGGCCGCGCGCGCTGACGGCGGGATTGTCGTTGCCGATCAGCTTCTCGATCGATGCGAGCATGTCGGCGTGAAACGCGCCGGCGTGGCCGGACGCGGTGGCGGCCGGCGCCCATCGCGCGCGCAGTGTCGACAGCATGCCGGCGCGATCGGCGCCGTCGTCCGCCTCCACCTCGATGCTGCCCGGTTGATCGATCCTGTCGTCCACGTCGTCTCTCACAGTCAGATCGGTCACTCTCGTCCGCTGCGGTTAATGAACGACGGCAAGAGTGCCCGTATGGCGCTCACTTCGACGTGACCGCGATCACCGCTCCGTGATGTGTGGCTGCGGATGGTGCTTTGTCGTGGACGCGGCGGGGGCGGCTTCCGTTCGACAAATTGAAAATTGCTGAAAGCCTCAAGCAGCAATGCGCATTCGCGTCTTTGCACAGGTTCTCTGCACAGGGCTCCACAAGGGCTCCATTTCTCCACACCCCCCTTGTTCGGAAACGCGCGGGCGCGCAGTGTGATCGCGTCGCTCAGGCGGCCCTACTGGACTCGCGAGCAGTGGGGTGCCTAAGCGATCCGACCGGATGCAGAGGGTGCGAAACCTCCTCAGGAGGCACCAAGGACCATCCGGTGGGTGAAGAAAGAGCACGGCGCTTCCCTTCCTGGTTGCGACGTCCTTCCTTCCCGGGATCGAATAACAGAAGACCGAACCAACGGCCTCGACGTCGCAACAGGAGAGGGGAGTCGGGAGGATCCACCGGTCCCGCGTGAGCGGGACCGGCAAGATGCGGGGCGGTGACCGACCCCGCCGGCTCCTGGCACCAACCCTCAGGGACCGAATGCAAGACGCCCTGGTCTGGAACGAAGGCGTCGGCGCCGGCGCGTGTCCGCGGCGCGGCGGGTAACCGTCGCGGTGCGAGGCACCGAAGCTCGAGTCACCACTCCGCTCCTCCGCCTCAACGGGCGGGGAGCGGAGATCGGTGAGCCTGATGCCGTCACGCCGCGGATGCGGAGCGGTGGAATTCTTGCAAAGAGTGGATGAAGGAACGAGAGGGAGGGCGGAACGCGATGAACGAGGGGGCGTCAGGCGATGATGTCGGGGGTGAGGATGTCCTCGATCTTCCGGATCATGTCCTTGAGAATCAGCTTTCGCTTCTTGAGACGCTGCGCGTGGATCTGATCGAAGCGCGGCCCTTCGGTCAGCGCGACAATCTGTGCGTCGAGTTCGCGGTGCTCGATCTTGAGTTGCTCGAGCCGTTGCCGCAATTCCTCGCGGTCCATCTCCGCCGTACCCCCTCAACACTGTTGCGCCGGCGGCCGGTGTACCCGCCGGCGCATCCCTCTTATCAGAAAAACGATGCTTGTGGCAGTTACCCGGTTGTGATTTCGAGGTTTTCCACTCCCGGGCGGCCCGGTGCGGTTGCGGCGCGGAGTCCTTTGCGCCAATCTGAGAATGATTGAGGAGGAGAGCGTGGCCATCAAGAGCATCGGCATTCTGACCTCGGGCGGCGACTGCCCGGGCCTCAACGCCGTGATCCGCGCGGCCGCGGCCCACGCGATCCGCGCCTACGGCTGGCGCGTGTTCGGCATCCACGAAAGCACGGTCGGGCTGATGGCGCGTCCGGTCAAGGCCGAGGAGCTGACGCTGGCCAAGCTCAGCTCGTCGCTGACCCGCATCGGCGGCACGATTCTCGGCACCACCAATCGCGGCGACCCGTTTGCCTATCCAATGCCGGACGGCACCAAGAAGGATCGCGTCGACGACGTGGTCGAGGGCTACCGGCAGGCCGGCCTCGACGCGCTGATCGTCGTCGGCGGCGACGGATCGTTCGCGATCATGAACCGCATCGTCGAGCGCTCGCAGGGCGTGATGCGCATTGTGTGCGTGCCCAAGACCATCGACAACGACGTCGCCGTGACCGAGAACTCCGTCGGGTTCGCGACCGCGGTCGGCGTCGCCACCGAGGCGCTCGATCGCCTCGAGCCGACCGCCGCCAGCCATTCGCGCGTCATGGTGCTCGAGGTGATGGGCCGCGACGCCGGCCATATCGCGCTGGCATCGGGCATCGCCGGCGCCGCCGACGTCATTCTGATCCCGGAGATCAAATACAACCTCAAGGCGGTCGCCGAGCGTATCGCTTCGGTGCGCCGCGAGGAGGGACGCAACCATGCCCTCGTTGTCGTCGCCGAAGGCGTCGGCGCCGAGGACGGCCATCCCGTCGGCATCCCCGATTCGCTCGGGCGCACCCGCTACGGCGGCATCGGCGAGTACATGGCGGAAAAGCTTTCCGACCTGACCGGCGCCGAAACCCGCGTCACCGTGCTCGGCCACGTGCAGCGCGGCGGATCGCCCGCGGCGCTCGATCGCGTCATGGCGTCGGCGTTCGGCGTCAAGGCGGTCGATCTCGTCGCCGAGGGCAAGTTCGGCCGCATGGTGGCGTGGCGCAACCGCTGCGTCGAGGACGTGCCGATTTCCGAGGTGGTGGGCGGACCGCAGCTCGTCGACGTCGGCGGCGATCTCGTCCGCACCGCGCGCGGCCTCGGCATCTCCTTCGGCGACGCCTGATTTTTCAATTCGAGGATCGAATGGAATTTCCCAAGCACTCGTTCTGGGACTGGGCGCTCAAGGTCTATGGAACGCCCGGAGTCAGTCAGGCGTGTCTCGAGGTGCAGGAGCGCCTCCACGTCGACGTCAACGTCCTGCTGTTCTGCCTGTGGGTCGGCGAATCGGGCCTGGGGACGCTGACGCCCGACCGGCTCAGCCATGCGCGCGAGTCGGTCGACCACTGGCATGAGAATGTGGTGAAGCGGCTGCGCGGCGTGCGTCGCGCGCTCAAGGAGGATTCGCTCGGGGCGCCGAACGATCTCGCGGCCAGCCTGCGCCGCGAGATCCAGGGACGCGAAATCGACGCTGAGCACATCGAGCAGCTCGTGCTGGTGGCGAGTGTCGCCGACCTCGACGCCGACGCGACCCGACCCGCCGAGGCGCGGGGCGACGACGCCGTGGCCAACGTTGCGATGTACCTCGCCCAGCTCAACGCATCGCTAATGGGTGTCGACCGCGCGGCGCTGGCGACGATCGTCGCCGCCGCGTGCCCGGGCCTGCCCAAGGCCAAGGCCGAAACGGCGCTATCGCAGCACGCGCCGATCACGTTCTGACGCGCCGGAATTGCGGGGGGAAGCGCGCGCGACGCGGCATCTGCACGCCAACGGCGCAGAGTCGCGCCGCTCGCGGGCTCGCAATTATTTATCCTCAAAAAAGCTTCTGCCGCCGTTTTGTAACACTCGCGGCGGCTCTGCGCCTGCGCTAGGCTGATTTTACGTACGCGCCTCAGGGCGACGGTCCACCCACCAGGCTCCACCCACACGGAGGATATCCATGGCGGTTCCGGAACTCGTCAAAAAGCTCACCAATGAGCACAGGTCATTGGAAGCGGCGATCGCGCAGGAGCGCTGCCGCCCCCAGCCGGACGAGAGACGTCTCAAGGACCTCAAACGCGAGAAGCTTCGAATTAAGGATCGGCTGTCCACGCTGACAGCCGACGCCCCTCACTAGCCCTTCGCAGTCAGCCCGATCCGCTAACCGAGGTCGGAATCCGAACGGTCCGGCGTTCCGTCGGCCGTTTGCGTCTCCGCGTCGGTGTGCGCGTCGCTGTGCGTGTCGGCGGTCGCCGGCATCGGCTCGCTCGAGCTTGACGGCGAGGTGTCGGGCTGCGGCGCGTTGGCCGGATCGACTGGCGCGTTGGTCGCCTGTTGCGCCGCCTCGGCACGCTCCTGGGCGCGACGGGCGCGGCTCTCGGCGCGGGCACGGGCACGGCGCGCACGCGTCACCGCGGCGTGCAGCTCCTCGAGCGAGCACATGCCGAGGTCGACCGGGTCGTGCGGCTTGATGTTCGGCGTCTTCCAGTGGCTGCGGTCGCGCACCGAGTTGATCGTCGCCTTGGTCGTGCCGACGAGGCGGCAGATCTGGGCGTCGGTCAGCTCGGGGTACTGCTTCAGCAGCCACAGCACCGCGTCGGGGCGCTCCTGGCGCTTCGACACCGGGGTGTAGCGGGGACCCTTGGCCTTGGACTTCGGCAGCGGCAGGTCCTGACTCGATATCTTGAGGCGAACCTTCGGATCCTTTTCCGCCCGCGCGATTTCCTCGTGGCTGAGCTGGCCGTTGGCGACCGGATCCATGCCGACGATGCCGATCGCGACCTCGCCATCGGCGATCGCCTGCACCTCGAGGGGGTGCATGTTGCAGAAGTCGGCCACCTGGTCGAAAGTCAGGGCGGTGTTCTCGATCAGCCACACCGCGGTGGCCTTCGGCATCAAGGGATGAGCCATTGTTGGTTCCTGTTGTTTCTTAACTCACAGGCGCGTCCGTGGGCCCTGTGCTGGGCAAATGGGGCCCGGCTGGGCGGCGCGCAAGCTGACGTGTTGGCTATTAACGCCAATACTATAGGCTTGAGGCGACACGGAAAAGAGGCGGCAATGGACGATGATGACCTGCCACGGCCGACGCCGGCTCGGCTCGCACCGCGCAATCTGGAGCCCTTGGGTGTGGCGGAGCTCGAGGGCTACATCGCTGAATTGAAGACCGAAATCGCCCGCGCCGAGGCGGCGATCAAGGCCCGCCAGAGCCAACGCGCCGGGGCTGAGGCGCTGTTCAAAAAATAAATTCGCCGGCGCTGATCGCGTTAACCATATTTTAAACTGGGCTGTCTACGGTGACGCTACTGGTTCCCGGGCTCCCGGGGACCTTCTTCGATGCCTCCCTTAGACTTCAAGCCGCTCCCTACGGAGCGGCTTTCTTTTTGCCTGGGTCGAAGGCGATCCCTTCGTATTCTAAGATAGTTACACGCGAGCGGCCCGGTACGAAACATTTGACACCCCGCCGTGCTGCCCTAAGCTCCGGCCCGGCCGCAAGTTTAACAGGCCTGGCTTCACGCAAAACACGGGCACTCCAGAGCTTTTGGGACAGCCCGACAAAAAGGGAGCCGCCCCTCGGGGCGGCTCCCGGCGTTTGCGGGTATCTACCCGGTTCGCAGGCCGCTTAGGCGGCGTTGGCGATCCCCGGCTTGGCCGCCGCCCCGCCGATCTCGATGCGGCGCGGCTTCAGCTCCTCGGGAATCTCGCGCTTCAGCTCGACCGACAAGAGGCCGTTGCTCAGATCGGCGCCGGTGACGCGGACATTGTCCGCGAGCTCGAAGCGATGGCGGAAGGCGCGGCGCGCGATGCCGCGATGGAGATAGCGCGGCGCTTCCTCGGGACGATCGGCGACGCGGCCGGAGACGGTGAGGTGGTTGCCCTCGAAGACGAGGTCGAGATCGTCGCGGCTGAAGCCGGCGACGGCGAGTTGGATCCGGTACTGATCCTCGCCCACCTTCTCGATGTTGTAGGGCGGGTAGCCGGTGTCCTGCTTGGCGGCGGTGAGGCCGCTCTCAACCATATCCATCAGGCGGTCGAAGCCGACGGTGGTGCGGAAGAGCGGCGAAAGATCGAAATTAACCATGGTCTGATTCTCCTTCGAAGCAATCAGTCGTTTCGGCCGGACCACCCACACCATTATTGATTTGGGCATGTCGGGCCGGTTCCGGCGCGGGCGGCCCCGAATGGGCACCGCCGTTCACCGCAGTTGATGTAGTCGCGTCGCGTCTGGGTTCAAGGGCCGAAAAGCACGGAAACTCCGGGATTGCCCATGCTATCGTCACCAGATGACCGAGCCTCATCGAAGCTCTGCGGTTCACCCGCCGGTCGCATTCCTCGACCGCACCTACGACGAGGCGCTGGCGCTGACGCGTGCGACGCGCGACTGCATCGCCGCGGGCGTGGTGCTGCCGCCCCAGGGCTCGCCGCCGTTGGCCTCGATGGTCGCCTCTGTTGAATCGATGCGTTTGACGACGCGAATCACCCAGGTGATGGCGTGGTGCCTCGCGCAGAAGGCGATCTTCGCCGGCGAGGTCGAGCGCGACGCCGACACCGTCGAGCGGTTCGCGCTCGGTGCGCGCGAGCTTTGCCTCGGCGAGGACAACGAGCATGGCGAGTTGTTGTCGCAGCCGCTGCAGGCGCTGCTGGTGAAGAGCCGCGCCCTCTACGTCCGCGTGCTGCGCCTCGACGACCTCATGCACCGCGAGGTCCTCGGGCAGGCGTGACGGCCGATAAGCGCGCAACAAAAAAGGCCGGCAATTGCCGGCCTTTTTGATTCGGTGCGCTGATGCGCAGTTACTTCTTGGCGCCGAGCCCGAGGCCCTGGAAGCGCTTGTTGAACTTCGCGACCTGGCCGCCCGAGTCGAGCACGCGCTGGACGCCGGTCCACGCCGGGTGCGAGGCGGAATCGATTTCGAGGCGCATGGTGTCGCCCTTTTTGCCCCACGTCGAATGGGTCTTGTACGTCGATCCGTCCGTCATGATGACGGTGATCTCGTGGTAGTCGGGATGGCCTTCGGCTTTCATGACGCCCTCGCTTCAGAAGGGCGGTTGTATAGCCGATGGGGTGGGCTCGCGCAAGGCTCGGGGCCGGAGCCCGAAAATGGCGGGAATCCGCCGGTCCTGGCCGGGCCGGGCCGGGCCCCGTTTACCGCTGGTCGAGCTTGAGCTCGATCCGGCGGTTGCGCCGGTAGGCCTCGGGGGTATTGGCGGGGTCGAGCGGCTGGTACTCGCCGAACCCGGCCGCAGCCAGGCGCATCGGCGGAATACCGTCCTCGATCAGGGCCTTCACCACCGCCGTGGCGCGCGCGGTCGACAACTCCCAGTTCGACGGGAACTGGGGCGTCGAGATCGGCGCCTTGTCGGTATGGCCGTCGACCCGGAGCACCCATGGAATTTCGTTCGGGATGCGGGTCGACAGGTCGGTAAGGGTCTCGGCCAGGCTGTCGATCTGGACCCGGCCTTCGGGGCTCAGGTCGGCGCTGCCCGAGGCGAACAGCACCTCGGACTGGAACACGAAGCGGTCGCCGACGATGCGAATGTCCGGGCGATTGCCGAGGACCTCCCGCAGGCGCCCGAAAAACTCGGAACGGTAGCGGGCGAGTTCCTCGACCCGGCCGGCCAGTGCGAGATTGAGGCGTTTGCCGAGGTCGGCGATCTGCGCCTGGTCGGCCTTGGCTTTGGTCTCGGCGTCCGACAGCAGCTGTTCCAGTCGCGCCATCTGCTCCTTCATCGCGTCGATGGCGTTCGTCAGCTCGGCGATCTGATCGCGCTGCTGCTTGGTCAGATCTTGTTCCGAGGCGAGCGCTTCCTGCAGGCGTTGCGATTCGGCACCCGCCGACTGGGCCTGCGATTCGAGATCGGAGCGCTGGGCGCGCAACTGGTCGCGCTCGGTCTGGGTCGCTTGCAGGCTCGCCGACATCTCCGCGAGCGAGCGCTTCAGATCGTCGTTGGACAGTCGTTCGAGACGCAGCACCTCCGACAGATCGGCGAGTTGGCGCCGCACCTGTTCGAGGGCCTCGTCGCGGCCCGAAATCAGTGCGTTCGCCGTGACGTGGGCGAGCGCGAACAGCGTCAGCAGGAAAATGACGATGATCAGCAGCGACGACAGGGCGTCGACGAAGCCCGGCCAGATGTTGAGCGTGGATTCGGAGCGCCGGCGCATGCCGTGCTACCGATCCCCGGGGGCGAGCGGGCGGCCCTGCGCCGCGGCGATGGTGCGGGCGAGCACCCTGAGCTCGGAGCGCAGCTCCTCGACCGACTGCGCGCGTCCGCTCGAGGTCTCCTCGATCAGCCGCGCCAGGTAGACCTCGATGTTGCGCAGCGGCCCGGCCAGCGCGTCGATGCCGCCGGTGCGAGTCGCGTCGGCGAGCTTGGAGATCGCGGTCCTGAGCTCGGCATCGGTCTCGGCCATCCGCACCAGCAGCGTCTCCTGGGACTTCAGGCGGTCGACTAGCGCTCCGAGGCGCTCGACGAGCTGTACCGAAACGCCGGACGAATGCCCGCCGCGCTCTTCGGAGCGGGCCATCAGGCGCTCGAGACGGCCGAGACTCTCGGCGGTTTCCTCGAGCAGCGCCTGCACGTATGCGGGGACCGCTTCCTCGCCGCCCACCACGCCGGTGCCGGATGACAGCCGGGTCTGCCCCGACATCCACTCCTCGAGTCGCTGGATGAACCGGTTCTGCGCCTGGCCCGCCTGCAGATCGAGGAAGCCCAAGACGAGCGAGCCGGCGAGACCGAACAGCGACGACGAGAACGACGTGCCCATGCCGGCGAGCGGGGCGGACAGCCCGGTCTTCAGGCTGGCGAAGGCCTCGTTGACGTCGCCGCCGACGGTCAGGTTGCCGACCACGTCGCCGACGGCGCGGATGGTGTCGAGCAGGCCCCAGAAGGTGCCGAGGAGGCCGAGGAAGATGAGAAGGCCGATGAGGTAACGCGCGATCGCTCGCTCCTCGTCGAGTCGCTGGTCGATTCCGTCGAGCACGGCGCGCGCGGCGAGCGGCGAAAGCTTGAGCGGCGTCTGGCCGTCGCCCAGCGCCACCGCGATCGGTGCGAGCAGGCGCGGCTTCGGTCCGGGCGCGTCGCCTTGGGCGGCGGCCGCGGCGCGGCCGCGATCCCGCATCAGCATGTAGAGCCACGTGAAGTCAGGCCCGAGGCGAGTCACCTGGCGAACGATGTAGATGATGCCGAGGAACGCCGAGCCGAGAATGAGCGTATTCAGCGCCGGGTTGGCGAGGAACACCCCGATCAGCCGCTGCGACAGCAGGCCGACCACGACGCCGACCGCGATGATGAACAGCGCCATCCGTAAGAGGTAAACCCTGAGGGTTCCCATGCCTTCGCTCCGGATCGAATCGACGGTTCAGTGATCTCCGCGACGCCTCGCGCTCCCGCGAGAGCGACCGGCTCTTTTAGCGCGCTGCCAGCGCGATATCGACGCGGTCGGGCGAACCGCTCTCGACCTGATGCCCCAGGGCGCGCACATCAAGCCGCGTCGAGGCAATGCCCTTCTCGATGAGATAGGAGCGGACGGCGAGCGCGCGCGACAGCGACAGGCGGCGCGCCTGACTCGCGGTGTCGTTGGTGCCCGCTGCGTAAGCGATGATCTGGGCGCGCACGCGGTCGTTCGCCGTCATGCTGCGCACCACGCCGTCGAGGCGACCCTTGGCGTCCTCAGGCAACGACGACGACTCCGCCTTAAAGGCGATGGTCAGCGCCGAGGCGGAGGTGGTCGCCACAGGCGACGGCGCTGCGGGCGTAGGCGGAGCGGGGGGCGGGCTTGGCGGTGGCAACGAAGCGACTGACTGCGGCGGCGACGGCGGCTGCCGGGTCGGCGCGGGCGCCATGCTGGGGGCCGGCGGCGGAGGCGGCGGGGCGAGCTGCGGCACTTCGGGCGGCAGCGGCGTGCGTGCCGGAGGCGGCGCGGACGCCTGCGTTCCCTCCGGCGGAACCGCGGTCACGGCGGGCGGCGCCGGTGCCGGGGGCGGCGGAGGCGGAAGATCGGGGATCGGCGTGACCTCGCGGGTCGGAGCCTCGGGAGGCGCCGGAGGCTGTGGCGCGGCGGCCTGCGGAGCGGGCGCCGGTGCCGGCGCGACCGGCGGTGCCGGCGGACGAGGAGCCGGGGTATTGCTCGCGCGCTGAGCCGAGGCGGAACGCTGCGTCGAGGACGAGCGTTGCGTGGATGCCGAGCGCTGCGTCGAGGACGCACGCGGAGCGGAGGTCGCGGTGCGCGGGCGCGACTGCGTTTGCGTCTGGGCCCGAGGCGGAGCCAGCACAAGCGGCCCGTTAGCAGATTGGCTGTCGGTCGGACGCGCGCCGCCGCCGAGCGAGTCGAGCACGCTCCAGTCGACGGTCACCGATCCGTTGGGGTCGTTCTGGACAGTGAGGTTGTAGCCCCGACTGGTGTCGATGCGGCCGTTGCCGCCGACGATTACCTGCGCGTACGCCGAAACCGTCAACAGCGGGAGGGTAACGACGCCGCTCGCGAGCAGGCGGGAAACAGAACGAGCGCGGAATATAGAGGACGCGATGTGAAGCCCCATCCTATCGCTTTCCGGCAATGGTCACGCCGAGCCGGCGGCAAAATGCGCGGCCACAGTAGCTTAAGGGCGCTCCGCCAGCAACCGAGCGTTGCAGGCGTTCAGGCGACCGAAGCGTCGGCTTCGGCGATCAGGCCCGAGAGGATGGGATGCAGCGTCGGATTGGAGGCGAGGATGCTACCGCTGCCGAGCGGATCGTTTCCGCCGCCGATTTCCGTGACAAAGCCGCCGGCCTCGCGGATCAGGAGAATTCCCGCGGCGACGTCCCAGCGGAACAGACCGATCTCGAAGAATCCGTCGTAGCGGCCGGCCGCGACCCAGGCAAGATCGAGTGCCGCCGCTCCGGCGCGATGCACCGACGCGACGTTCTCCATCAGCTTGCCGAGGCGCGCGAGGAAGATGATGTGGTTTGAGCGGCCCTGGGTCGGGATGCCGGTCGAGACCATTGACTCGGCGAGCCGCTTGCGGCTGGAGACGCGCATGCGGTGCTCGTTGAGGAAGGCGCCCTGGCCCTTCTCGGCCCAGAACATCTCGTCGCGCGCCGGATCGAGGATCAGCGCGGCGATGATCTCGCTGCCTTGCGCGGTCTTACGCTCGACCGCGATCGAGATCGCGAAGTGCGGAATGCCGTGGAGGAAGTTGGTGGTGCCGTCGAGTGGGTCGACCACAAAGCGGTGCTCGCCGTCCTTGCCCGGAATCTCGCCGCCTTCCTCGAGCAGGAAGCCGAAGTCGGGGCGGGCCTTCGCGAGCTCGGCGCGGATCGTCTTCTCGGCGCGGACATCGGCGGCCGAGACGAAGTTGGCGGGCCCCTTCTCGGAGACCTGCAACTGCCCGACCTCGCCGAGGTCCCGCAGAAGACCACGGGCGGCCTTGCGAGCCGCCCGTTCCATGACGTTGATCAGCGCCGACTTGATGGCCACGGTCAGTCCTTGGCGCGCTCGACGTACGAGCCGTCCTCGGTGTTGACGACGATACGCGTGCCGGACTCGATGTGCGGCGGCACCATGACCCGCGCGCCATTCTCGAGTACCGCCGGCTTGTAGGACGACGACGCGGTCTGGCCCTTCACCACCGGATCGGCCTCGACGATGCGCATCGTCACCGTCTGCGGCAGATGCACCGAGACGGGCGCGCCCTCGATCAGGTCGATGGTGATCGGCATGTTCTCCTGAAGGAAGATGCCTTGGTCGCCGACCATTTCCTTGGGCAGGGCGATCTGCTCGAACGTCTCGCCGTCCATGAAGGTGAGCTGGTCGCCATCGGCGAACAGATAGGTGTACTCGCGCTCGTCGACGTTAAGACGTTCGACGGTATCCTGGGTGCGCCACCGCTCGTTCGTCTTGTTGCCGGACTTGATGTCCCGCATCTCGACCTGGATGAACGCGCCGCCCTTGCCGGGCTGGATAAGCTGAATCTTGAGCACGTTCCACATACGTCCGCTGTGGTCGAGGACGTTTCCGGGGCGGATCGTGTTCGCCTGGATCTTCATGTTGGGGAGCCGTTTGGGGGTTGGAAAGCGGCCGGGAAACTAGCAGCTTGCCACGGGCGCGGCAACCCGCGCCGTGGCCCTTTCATGACGCGCGGAGGCCGCCTACAGGCCGAGCCGCTGCAGTTCGACCATTGCGCCCTGATGCTCGTAGAGATGCGTGGTGCCGACCCCAGCCGCCTGGCGAAACAGCCGCGCCGCCTCATTGCGGTCACCGCGCATGAGTGCATCCTCGCCGAGATAGAAGCTCGCCTCGCAGACCTGCGTGCGCTTTTCGTAGTCGCTGCCCTTCTGGGTCGCGCGCATCACGTCGTCGACGCTCGCTTGGCCGAGGAAGTACTTGATCACCGGGCCCGGGAAGTTGTTGAGGTTGAACTGGCGCGCCTCATCGCGCAGCGTTGCGCTGCCGTCCTTGTTCTGATGCCGGCGCGCGATGTAGAGCCACAGCGCGCCGTACGGATTGCGGGGATCGAGCGCCGCACTCGCCGCGAGGTCGGCCTCGGCCTCGGGATAGCGCGCGACGAAGAAGCGCGCGACACCGCGCGCGGCGAGATTGCCGGGCGAGTTCGGATTGATCTGCACCGCCTTGTCGAAGTCGGGCAGCGCATCCTTGTACTTGCGCTCGGCGACCCGCACGAGCCCGCGACGCACGTAGGCGCTGTCGTAGTCGGGCTTGAGCTTGATCGCCGCGTCGAAGTCCTGGCGCGCGCGGCGGTAGTCATTTGTCATGCGCCACACCTCGCCGCGGTTGTGGAACAGCACCGGGTTGCGCGGGTCGTTGGCGATTGCGGCGGTGTAGTCGGCGAGCGCCTTGTCCCAGTCGCGCTTGGCGAAGTAGGCGTTGCCGCGCTCGTTCAGGATCGCCACCTCGCGCGGTGCCAGCTTGATCGCCTCGGAGAAGCTCGCGACCGCCGCGTCCGCCTCGCCGTTCCCCATCTGCGCCAGGCCGAGGCTGTAGTAGCCCTGGATACTCGGACCATCGAGCTTCAGCGCGGTCTGGAAGTCGGCAATCGCCTGGACGTACTGGTTGCGCGCCATCGACGCCTCGCCGCGGGCGTAATAGTGGGCGGGCTTCTGCGGGTCGAGCCTGATCGCCTCGGTAAAATCGAGGATCGCTTTCGGCAGATCGCCGGCGCGAACGCGTGCTATGCCGCGGTTGTGGATGGTGCGCGCCTTTTCGACCGTGGTCAGCGCGCCGGAATTGATCGCGCGGTCGCAGGCCGCCAACGTGGCATTGGGATTGGGCGCCCCCGACGCGCAGAGATCGGCGTCGTCGGTCCAGCGCGCGGACGCCGGCACGGCGAGGACGAGAGTGGTGAGGGCGACGAGAAGAGCGGACGCGGAGCGGATCATGGCCTGGACGATGTGTTGGATGGATAGCTGTGCATGTGGCCGTCGGGATCGGTGACGCTGCCGTCGGTGCCGACGTACTCCGGCCCCACCGGAATCTTGCCGTGGCCGCCGGGCACGTCGAGCACGTAGGTCGGCTGGCACAGCCCCGAGACGGGACCGCGCAGCGCGCGGGCAATCTCGCGCCCGCGTTCGAGCGACACGCGGAAATGCGAGGTGCCGGGCGCGAGATCGGGGTGATGGAGGTAGTAGGGTTTCACGCGCGCACGCACCAGCGCCCGGAACAGCGCTTCGAGCGTCGCCGCGTCGTCGTTGACGCCCTTGAGCAGCACCGTCTGCGACAGCACAGGGATTCCGGCATCGACGATGCGCGCGATCGCGGCGCGCGCGGGTGGCGTCAGCTCGCGGGCGTGATTGCAGTGAACGACGACATACGTCGCCTTTTCGTGCTCGATAGGCGTGCGCAGAGCCGCGACCATTGCCGCGTCGATGGTCTCCGGCACCGCGATCGGCGCACGGGTGTGGACGCGGACGACGCCGAGATGCGGAATCGCCGAGAGCCGGGCGAGAATCTCGGTCACGCGGCGGACCGACAGCAGCAACGGCTCTCCGCCGGAGAGGATCGTCTCCCAGATTTCGGAGTGCCGCGCGATGTAGGCGATGGCGGCGTCGAGCTCGGCCATCGACAGGGCTTCCTTGCCGGGGCCCACGGCCTCGCGCCGAAAGCAGAAGCGGCAGTAGACGGGGCAGGCGTGCTGCGGCTTGAGCAGCACGCGGTCGCGGTAGCGGTGGACGATGCCCTTGACCGCCGCGTGCGCCGAGTCGCCGATCGGATCGGCTAGTTCCTCGGGCGTCGTAACGAACTCGGCTTCGGTCGGGACGAACTGCCGCCACAGCGGATCGTCGGGACCCGTGCCGTCGAGCGCACGGGCGAGCGTCGGCGGAACAGCGATGGCGTAGCGCTCGGCGACCCGAGCTATGGCCGCGGCGTCGCCCGCGTCGATCAGCCCATGCGCGCGCAGATCCGCGGCTGAGCGCAGGGTCGCTTCGCGAGCGCCGGAACCTGCCTCGGGCTCGGAGATGTCGATGCGGCCATCAGGTGGGGTCATGACGAGGTCCCTAGGGCATTTGCTGCGCCGGCGTTGCCGGGCCACGTCGCGGCCCGTATCCTCGCGGCGGCTCACGCCTTTTAGCGCGCCCGGCCCGGTCGCGCGAGGTCCCTCATCAGAGACAGCCATTCTGACAGCCATGGCCGAACACCGTTCATCGCCGAACACGGCACACGCGCCCTGGTGGGACGCCGAGGTCTTCGCCCGGCGGCGAGCGAAGCTCGAGGCACGCTCCCGGATGACGGTGGCGATCCGCGCGTGGTTCACAGGTGAGGGTTTCTCCGAGGTCGAGACGCCGGCGCTGCAGGTGTCGCCCGGTATGGAAGTGCATCTGCGCGCCTTCGCGACCCGGCTCGACGAGCCGTTCGGGCAGGGTGGCGCCACTCTCTATCTCCACACCTCGCCCGAATTCGCGATGAAGAAGCTGCTGGCCGCCGGCGAGCCGCGCATCTTCCAGTTCGCGCGCACCTATCGCAACGGCGAGCGCTCGGCGACCCATCATCCGGAGTTCACCATGCTCGAATGGTACCGGGCGCGCGCCTCGTGGCGGGAAACTGCCGAGGATTGCCGCCGGTTCGTCGTCGCGGTGTGGAACGCGCTGCCCGTGTCGCTGCGCGCGGCGCCGATGACCTGGCAGGGCCGCGCCTGCGATCCGTCCCGCGACTGGGAGTATCTGTCGGTTGCCGAGGCGTTCGCACGCCACGCGGGGATCGATCTCACGGCGTGCCTGGCACCCGATCCGCTCGATCCCGATCCCACGCTGTTCCGCAGGGCCGCGGCGGCCGCCGGGCACCACCTCCCTGAAACGGGCGAATGGGACGATCTCTTCTTTCACGTGTTCCTCGCCGCGATCGAGCCGAGGCTCGGAACGCCCGTACCCACGGTGCTGCACGACTGGCCGGCGGCGATGGCGGCGCTTGCGCGGATTTCCGATGCCGACCCGCGGTTCGCCGAGCGCTTTGAGGTCTACGTCGGCGGCCTCGAGCTTGCCAACGGCTTCACCGAGCTCACGGACCCGCGCGAGCAGCGCGCGCGGTTCGAAGCCGAGCAGGCGAAGAAGGAGCGGCTGTACGGCGAGCGCTTCCCGATCGACGAGGACTTTCTCGCAGCACTCGCGCACATGCCGCCATCGGCGGGCGTCGCGCTCGGCTTCGACCGGCTCGTCATGCTGGCGACCGGCGCCGAGCGGATCGAGGACGTGCTGTGGGCGCCGGTGGCGGGCGCCTGAGCGTCAGATCAGCACGACGGCTGCGACGATCGCGGCGACGACGATCGCCACGCCGAACAGCCAGGCCGCCGGCACGTAGAGCCACGGGTGGTCGTGGACGCGCTTCCACAGCCAGAGCGAGGCGATCGCGCTGGCGATGACGCCGACCAGCGTCGCGCCGTACTTGGCGAATGCGCCGGGATGGAAGCGCGATTCGAGATAGGCGACCCAGAACACGGTCGCCAGCGCGAACAGCGCCATGTAGCTGAGCGCCGCCCAGATCGTGAAGCAGACGGTGACGAACAGCCTCACGGCGCGGGTCGAGCCGCCGTGAGGATGGGCGCTCACGCGCCGGCGCCCTCAAGGGCGGCTTCGATCGCCGTGTTGAAGGCGCGGACAGCGGCGCCGGGGCCACCCTCGAAATTCCACACGCCGGCGGAGACGGCGAGGAAATCGGCGCCGGCTTGCACCAGCGTGGCGCAGTTGTCGACCTTGATACCGCCGATCGCCACGCACGGCACGACGAACAGCTCCGACCACCATTCGAGGATCTCGGGTTCGGGACGACCCTCGGCGACCTTCGTCGTGGTCGGGAAGAACGCGCCGAAGGCGACGTAATCGGCGCCCTCTTCGCCGGCTTCCATGGCGCGGTGGCGCGAGTCGTAGGCGGACGAGCCGACAATCAGATCGTTGCCGACGATGCGGCGCGCCTCGGCGACGCTCGGATCGTCCTTGCCGACATGGACGCCGTCGCAGCCGGTCTCGGCCGCGAGGCTCGGGTTGTCGTTGAGGATGAAGGCGACGCCGCGCGATTGCGCGACCGGCTTCAGCGCGTCGATGGCGCGGCGGAGGGTCGCCTCGTCGACGTCCTTGAGGCGGAGTTGCACCGACGCGACGTCACCGCCGTCGAGCGCGGCCTTCAGAGTGTCGGCGAAGCGGGCGGGTTCGATGACCGGCGGCGTGATGAGATACAGCCGGCAGCGCTCGTGGGGAATGGTCACGTGAGTTGGAGCCTAGTGCTCGGCGCTGTCGTAGGGACGGCGCGCCTCAAGGATTTCGAGGCGATTGCCGCCCGGATCGAAGACGAAGAAGCGGTCCTGATGGAACCCGCGCTCCCTGGAATAGGCGGGCTCGGCGTCCTCGATGCGGACTCCGGCCGCCTCGAAACGGCGGCGCGCCGCGACGAGATCGGACACCTGGAAGCCGAGATGGTTGCGCATGGCCTTGTTAGACTGGCCCTCGGCGTTGCGCGCAACACCGAGGTGCAACTCGGCATACGGGTTTTCCGACACGCAGTAATGCTGCCCGGCGGGGCCGAGGCTGTCGGGCTTCTTCAGCGGTCGCAAGCCCAGCAGCTCGCCGTAGAAGACCTTCGCCTCCGCCTCTTTCTCCGGAGGCACCTGGACGTTCAGGTGATCGATGCACGTGATCAGCGACATGCAGGCCCCCCGTTGCGAGTGATCTACGCCTTGCCCTGATAGATCTGGATCATCGTATCGAGCATCTTGAGCGCGTCCTCGCGCGGCCGCTGGAAGGTGTTGCGGCCGATGATCGAGCCGTTGCCGCCGCCGTCACGGATCGCGCGAGCCTCGTTGTAGAGACCCTCCAGATCCTTGGCCTCGCCGCCGGAGAAGACGACGAGGCGGCGGCCGTTGAAGCACGACTGGACGACATGGCGGATGCGCTCGGCCAGCGTGCCGATCGGAATCTTGCGCTCCTCGTAGACCTTCTTCGCTGCGGCGAGCTCGAGGTGGGCCGTGGGCAGCTTGACCTTGATGATGTGGGCGCCCAACAGCGCTGCCATGTGCGCGGCGTAGGCGCAGATGTCAATCGCCGTCTCGCCATCCTTGGACAGATTGCCGCCGCGCGGATACGACCACACGACCGCGGCGAGGCCGGCGGCCTTCGCCTCCTCGATCAGTGCGCGCACTTCCTCGAACTGGTCGTAGGCGACATCGGAGCCCGGATAGATCGTGAAGCCGATCGCCGAGCAGCCGAGGCGCAGGGCGTCATTCACCGACGCGGTCACGGCCTGGTCGGGATCTTCCTTGGCGCGCGACAGCGAGTTGGCGCTGTTCATCTTGAGGATGGTCGGAATCGCGCCGGCAAACGTGTCGGCGCCGGCCTCCATCATCCCGAGCGGGGTCGCGTAAGCCGAGAGTCCGGCGTCGATCGCGAGCTGGAAGTGGTAGTGCGGGTCGTAGCCGTCGGGATTCGGCGCGAACGAGCGGGCCGGGCCGTGCTCGAAGCCCTGGTCGACGGGAAGGATCACCAGCTTGCCGGAGCCGCCGAGGCGGCCCTGCATCAGGATGCGGGCGAGGTTCGCCTTGGTGCCGGGGTTGTCGCTCTCGTAGTTGTCGAGAATTTTCTTAACGCGCTGAGTGATCTTCATGGCCGATTGGCTCCCCTGAAAGGGCGGATTCCGCTGCCGCGGCGAGTGGGCGCGGGGATTTGGGTCGCGGTTCTCTTAGCCGAGCGGCCGGACCTTTGCAACGACGCGGCGGGTGACGAAAACCAGGCAACCAGCGCGCCGAAATCAGAATTTTGCGTCAACTCGAACGCTTCCGCCGGCGGGTCGACGAGCGCCACTCCGACCCGCTCGGCGATTGCCGCCAGTCGCGCCCGCGCCTTGGCGTTGCCGGAGAAGGCACAGGCCTCGACCCGGGCGCGGATCGCCGCCAGCACGGCGCCTGGGGCATCGGCGCAGTCGAGAACGAAGCGCGCGTCGCCCGGCCCGGCGCCGCTCTCGCGGCGGGTGATCGCGGTCAGCGCCTTGAACCACACCGGTCCGGCGAACAGGCCGGCGCCCGGCGGGCTGATGAGGGTGACGATGCTGCGCGCGGCCGCCGCCGCGCGGCAGGCGGTCAGCGCGTCCGCGACGTTGCGCACCATCACCGCACGTGTGGCTCGCCTTGGCATCTTAACTTTCCGAAACGATTGCAACGAGCATTGTCGAATTGGCCGCGCGACGGGGCAAGCGAAAGCACGCTTGCCACCGCCTTCGTTGCGGTGCGATATGCGTCAGCGTATGGTGTTGCCGCCGTGACGAGCGGCGTTTTACGGACGTAGTGTATGACCCAAGCCGAGTTGCGCGAGCAGGCCGAAGATGCCGATGCCGTCCGCGAACGGCTCGGCACCGCGCTTCTCCGCCTCGACGAGGCGGCAACAGCCGCGGCGGAGCGCATCCGTCGCCTCGAAACCGAGCAGGAACGACTCGAAACCGACCTCGCGACGATCCGCGATGCCGCCGCGAAGACCGGCCGGCTCGAGGCCGTCATCGTCGCCGCCGAGGCCGACCGCGAGCGGCTCACGGCCGAGCGCGACGCGGCCATCGCCGACACCCGCCGCACGTCCGCCGAGCTTGCCCAGGCGCGCGAAGAGCGCGACCGCGCGCTGGCGAATGTCGAGACGTTGAAGCGCGACACGGCGCGCCTCGAGAGCGACCTTTCCGGCCGTGATGCCGAGCGCGATGCGGCTCTGCGCGAGCGCGACGCTGCGCTGGCCGACGCTGAAATGTCGAAGCAGGAGATCGCGGGTCTGCGCGCCGAGCTCGCCGCGCGCGGAGAGGAACTCGCGAGCGCCATCGCCGGGCAGGAGAAGCTGTCGGCGGACCTGATGACCGCCGCCGAGGAAGGCGCTCGCGCCGCCGCGCTCCTAGCCGAGCACGAGCAGGTGCACGCGCAGATGACCGAGGAACTCGCCGCCGCGGCCGAGACCCGCAAGACGGTTGAGCTCGAGATCGCGGCGCTTGCCGACACGAACGCGGTGCTGGAAGACGAAGTGGTGCGCGCCCGCGCATCGGCCGAAGCGCTTACAACGGAACGCGATGCACTTGCGGCCGAACGCGACGTGGTCACGACCGAACGCAACGCGCTTGCGATCGAACGCGGCGCGCTGACGATGGAACGCGACACGCTTGCGACGGACCGGGATGGCCTCGCAGCGGAGCGCGACGCGCTCACCGCGGAACGCGATGCACTTGTGGCCGAACGTGACACCCTGGATGAGGCGGGCGCCGCGGCGGTGGAGCAGCTCGACGCCGTGCATGCGGAACTGCTGGCGCTCGGCATCGCGCTCGGCGAGGCCCGCGCGCAGCTTGCGGAGACAGCGCGCGATCAGGAAATCGTCGAACGGCTCGCGGCGGCCACCGCCGCCGCGTCCGACGAGCGCGACGCGCTGCTTTCCGACATCGCGGCGCTGCGCGCCCGCGAAAGCGACTCGATGACGCAGCTCTCGGCGATCACCGCGGCCGTCGAGACCATAAAGAGTGAGCGCGACGATCTCGTGCAGCGGCTCATTTCGGCTGAGGGCGAGATCAGCTCCACGCGCAACGAGGTTGGGCGGACCCAGGCGGCGCTCGCCGAGATCTCCACGTCGCGCGACGAGCTCGGCGCCGAAGTCGGGGCGTTGCGGGCCGAGATCGCCGGCCTTCGTGCCTCCCTCGCGCGCACCCAGGCCGCGAACGAGAACGAAGTTGCCCGCCGCCGCGCTCTGGCGCAACGCGTCGACGCGGCGCTCGGCCACCTCAAGGGATTGGTGGAGGGCTGATGGCTCAGGTTTCGGTGACGATCAACGGCCGCGTCTACGACATCAACTGTGACGACGGACAGGAAGAGCACGTCGCGGGCCTCGCGGGCTACGTCGACGATCGCGTTGCAGATCTCGCACGTTCAATGGGGCAGATCGGCGACGCGCGGCTTCTGGTGATGGCCTCGCTCCTCATTTCCGACGAACTGGTGGAAGCGGCACGCGAGATCCAGGGACTGAAGTCACGCAGCGAAGCGGAAGTGGAAGAGCGGGTGATGGCGCGCGAAAGCGATGGCATCGACGCATTGTCGTCGCAGCTCGAAGAGCTTGCCGCCCGGCTGGAACGTGCCTAGATTCGTTCGCAGGACGGACGCTGCCCTGTGCGTTAGGCCGCTTTGATCCCTGGGGCCAATAGCCACCTCGAGGGAGCTGTGCCTGTCCGGACCGTGGTCCGGTCATACGGCGCCCACCTGCGCAAGCAGGCCACAGAGGATGAGCATCTGGTCGACGGCTGTGGTGGCTCCGTCCGCTTCATTATCCGCCTCGGCGCAGTCCGCCGCGTCACGGGTGCCGTCGCGTGAGCTCCTCCCAACCTGATCCGCAATCAACCGACTCGCTGGCGCGCCGCAAGGACCACGCGCGGATGCTCGCGCGCACCGCGCGGGCGAGCGCGTACCTGGCGACTCCGGGCGCAGGGAATCTTTTGCGCGACCGCTTCTTCGCCGAACTCCTGCCGCAGCTCCCCGTGTCCTCGATCGTCTCCGCCTACATGCCGATCCGCGACGAGATCGATGCGAGGCCGCTGATGGAGCGATTGTTCGAGCGCGGTCTCACGGTCGCGGTGCCGGCGCTCGCAGGCGCAGGTGCGCCGCTGACGTTCCGCCGCTGGGAGCCGTTCATGACACTCGTGCCGGGGCAACTCGACGTCCCGGAGCCGACGCGCGAGGCGCCGCCGGTCGAGCCTGATCTCGTCCTGGTGCCGCTGCTCGCGTTCGACCGCGCCGGGAACCGGCTGGGGTATGGCCGCGGCTACTACGACCGGACGCTCGCAGCCCTGCGCAAGACTCGCCGTGTCACGGCGGTCGGGCTCGCCTTTGCCGCGCAGGAAATGCTATCGGTTCCAGCCGGCGACGGCGATCAGCGGCTCGACTGGGTGCTCACCGAGACGGCCTTGATCCACCCGCGCGCCGAGTGTGACCCCGCAACGGACAGATAACGGAAAAGGCCAAGGGTGCGCGTCCTCTTCCTCGGCGATGTGATGGGAGAAGCAGGCCGGCGGGCCGTGCTGCGCCACGTCCCGCGCCTGCGCGAGGACCTCGGGCTCGACTTCGTCGTTTGCAACGGCGAGAACTCGGCGGGCGGTTTCGGCATTACCGAGAAGATCTGCGAGACTTTTTTCGACGCGGGCGTCGACGTCATCACGACGGGCAACCATGCCTGGGACCAGCGCGAGATACTGACCTATATCGACCGCGAGCCGCGCTTGCTGCGGCCCTGCAACTATCCGCCCGGGACTCCGGGCCGCGGCGCCGGGCTCTATGCTACGACTACCGGCAAGCAGGTGCTGGTGATCCAGGCGATGACGCGTCTGTTCATGGACCCGCTCGACGATCCGTTCCGCGCCGTCGACGAAGCATTGGCGTCGCATCGCCTGATCGAAACCGTCGACTTCATCCTGCTCGATATTCACGGCGAGGCGACCAGCGAAAAGCAGGCGTTGGCCTGGGCCTGCGACGGTCGGCTGTCGGCGGCGGTTGGGTCGCATTCCCACGTGCCGACGGCGGATGCCCGTATCCTGCCGGCGGGCACGGCCTACCAGACCGACGCCGGCATGTGCGGCGACTACGACTCGATCATCGGCATGAAGGCGCCGGCTGCTGTAAATCGTTTCCTCACCAAGATGCGCACCGAGCGTCTCGAGCCCGCCGATGGTGACGCGACTCTGTGCGGCGTGTTCATCGAGACCAGCGACTCGACCGGGCTGGCCAAGCGCTGCAGCCCGGTGCGGATCGGTGGCCGCCTGATCCAGATGGTTCCGGAGCCGCTTCGCTCGGCTTGAGGCCGTCACGTGAGCGGACATTGCTCGTCGGCAGGCTTATGCTTTGCCGCACAAGATATGGTATAAAGCGCCGTTTTTCTCCCCGACCGTAGAGGCAGTCTGGAATGGCCGGTCATTCCCAATTCAAGAACATCATGCACCGCAAGGGTGCGCAGGACGCCAAGCGCGCCAAGATGTTCACCAAGCTGATCCGCGATATCACGGTGGCCGCGCGCGCCAACCCTGACCCCAACGCGAACACCAAGCTCCGCGCCGGCATCATGGCCGCGCGCGAGGTCAACATGCCGAAGGACACGATCGAGCGCGCGATCAAGCGCGGCGCCGGTGGTGAGGACGGCGGCAACTTCGAAGAAGTCCGCTACGAGGGCTACGGCCCGGGCGGTGCCGCGATCATTGTCGAGGCGCTGACCGACAATCGCAACCGCACCGCGGGCGAAGTCCGTACGCTGTTCGCCAAGCACGGCGGGACGCTCGGCGAGACCAACTCGGTCAGCTTCATGTTCGAGCGCGTGGGTCTCATTCTCTACCCAGCCAAGACGGCGTCTGCCGACGCGATGTTCGAGGCGGCACTTGACGCCGGCGCCGGCAACGTCGAATCGGGCGACACCGGTCACGAGGTCACCTGCGCGATCGACGATTACGGCGCGGTGCAGGCGGCGCTCGAGAAGAAGTTTGGAGCCCCCGAGCGCGGTGGCCTCGTGTGGCGGCCCCTGAACACGGTGTCGGTCGGCGGTGATTCCGCCGAGTCGCTGCTGAAGCTGATCGATGCGCTCGACGACAACGACGACGTGCGCAACGTGACCTCGAACTTCGAGGTTCCCGACGAGGTGCTGGCGCGGTTGAGCGCCTGATGAGGATCTCTGGCGTGCCATCTGCGGTGCCAGAAAGAGGGCGATGAGGGTTCTGGGGCTCGACCCGGGGTTGACGCGCACCGGCTGGGGCGTGATCGAGATCGATGGCAATCGGCTCGTCTACGTCGCCGACGGCGTGGTGGCGAGTGCCGCCACGCGTCCGCTGGCCGAACGTCTTGCGATCCTGTTCGACGGCATCGCCGCGGTCATCTCCGAGCACGCGCCGGCGGAAGCCGCCGTCGAGGAGACGTTCGTCAATTCCAACGGACAGTCGACATTGAAGCTCGGGCACGCGCGCGGCGTGGCATTGCTCGCCCCGGCGCGTGCCGGGCTTCCGGTCGC